>Ga0118677_10000954_pt3 | contig 41578 bp, 25 predicted proteins | sample AliMusrvi5mmetaG_FD_86154 | JGI IMG/M metagenome (GOLD analysis project Ga0118677, IMG submission 86154)
CGAGAGTCGCTGAGTTGCTTGCCGACTCGGACGTGGACATCGTATGCATCGCCACGCCCGATCGGCTGCATGTGCCTCAAGCCATCGATGCCATCCGCGCTGGGAAGGATGTCTATTGCGAGAAGCCGATGGGGCATTGGACTCAGTACGATCTCAGCCGCCAGTTTTACGAGGAAACCGTGAGGCTGAAACGGGTCGTGCAGATCGGCAACCAGGGCAACTCCAGCCCCGCCTGGCAAAAGGTCAAGGAGTTGGTGCAGCAAGGCGCCATCGGCAAGGTCCAACTGGTTAATGCCGGCTTCTACCGCTATGGCGACTGGGGCGAGCGCATGCCCATCTCCGACCCGGAGGCCAAACCCGGACCGGACCTGGATTGGGAGGCCTTCCTGGGCGATGCCCCGAAGGTTCCGTTCAGCGTGCAGCGCTTCTTCAGTTGGCGCAAGTATCTCGACTACGCTGGCGGGCCTTGCACTGACCTACTGCCGCACTTGTTCACGCCGTTCGCCAGCGCCATTGGGCTGAAATTCCCATCTCGCGTCGTGGCCTCCGGCGGCATCTTCAAATACACCACCTATGACCGGGAGGTTCCGGACACCTTCAATATGTGCCTGGATTACCCGGAGAAACTGTCGGTGGTAGTGGTTTCCACTCTGGCTAACGACTACGTCAGTGAGCCGGCCATCCATGGCGACGACGGGACGTTAACCCTGCAGAATCCCGGCGAGTGGAATGTTGGGATCGAAAGTGTGACCATCGTTCCCCGTAAGGGTGAGCGCCGCGTGTTTCCGATGCAAAAAGGCGACACGACTGCGGCGCATTGGAAGAACTTCCTCCAATGTGTGCGCACGCGCGAGAAGCCGGTGAGTGATGTCGAGTTCGGCTTGCACGTCCAGGCGGCTCTGAATATGGCGATGCTCAGCTTGCTCAAGGACAAGGTGGTGAAGTATGACTTTGAGAAGAATGAAATCCTTCTTTGACCCTGCTCGTATGGACTCTCCCCAGGTTCCCAGCCCAACCCCCGCGTTTGGCAGGGACCCGAGAATCACCGCCGCCAGTTCACACTGCGGTTACGGGCGCTGTGGTCGGATGGCAAATCTGGCAGTGGCGCTGACCTTGCTACTGGCGGCACCGGGCTTTGTCCAGCACGTCGCTGCGGCGGGGCTGGCTGTAACTGAGAGCGCCTCACGACCGACCGAGTGGACACTGGCTTACGAGGGCAAAACTGTCATGGTTTATGCCTTCGATCCGCAGAAATTCAAGCCCTACGTGAAGGCATTAAGCTCCCCGGATGGCCACGAGGTGCTGCGCGATTCACCTTTCGATCACCTCCACCATCACGCGCTGATGTACGGCATCCGGGTCAACGGCGTCAACTTCTGGGAAGAAACCGCCGGCTGCGGGGTGCAGAAAGTGGTTGAGTGCCCGCCCCCGGTGGCCGAACCAGGGCGGGGTGGCCTGCAGCAAGCTCGGGTGACTCAGTTGCTGTACTGGCTCGCACCCGAGGATGCGTTTCTGCCCAACACCAATGCCCAGCCACTGCTGATCGAGCGTCGCACTTTGGTCCTCACGATCGATCCCGCCCGGCACGAAACCGCCTTGCATTGGCACTCCGCCTTCGAGGTCGGTTCAAAGACCAACCAGGTCACCCTCGGCGGCGCCAATTACCACGGCCTGGGAATGCGCTTCCTTAAGGAATTGGATCCGGTGGCCGTCCACTTGGCACCCGAAGGACCACTGGACCTGGCTAATAACCGCCAGGAAGTCACGCCGCATCCCTGGGAAGCGGTGCTCTTCGACCTGCCTGGAAAGACCGCGACCATCGCCCTGTTCGGCGCCGAATCGAACGCTCGGGGCAACGCCCATTACTTTGCCATGAAGACCCCGTTCGCGTACCTGTCCGCCACGCAACATTTGGACCAGGAGCCCCTGGTCTATCGCCACGGCGAGCACTTTGAACTGAGCTATCTGATTACTCTTTGCTCTGGGTTAAAGACGGCCGAGTCCTTGACTGAACGCAGTCGTCAATGGCGCAGCTCGGGGCAATAGCGCGCGCCGTCGCTCAGTGAAATGAACAGTCAATAGACACGAGAACAGGAAAACGATTATGAAGATCGGTGTATTCTTGCTGATTGAACCGTATGCGAGCGTAGAAAGACAATTGCAGCGCGCGAAAGAGATGGGATTCGATTGCGCCGACATTACCGACACGAACGCCGGCGGCAGCATGCTCGGCACGGCAGGGTTCTCTCCGACGGTCAGCCTTGACGAGAATCCGTTCGAAGTGAAACGCCTGTTCGACAAATACGGAATCATGCCCTCCACAGTCTGTGCGCATGCCGGTTTGTTGGAACCTAGCAATCCAGGGGTGTACGGGACGTCCGAGATCATGAAAGCCGTGAAATTCGCGGCCGCCATCGGCATCAAGGATGTCGTCACGACCGACACCGAACCGCATTCCGAGTGGGCGCGGAGCTTGACCCACGACCAGATGGTCTTCACCATCGCGGAGAAGCTCTACACGCCAGTTAAAATGGCTGCGGATTATGGCGTCAGGATTTTGCTCGAACCTCACGGCCCGATCACTGATTCCATTAAAGGCCTGCAGGACGTGATGAATCTGTTGAACAACCCGCCATCGTTAGGCGTGAACCTGGATACTGGCAATGCCTGGCTTGGTGGAGCGGACCCGGTCGAGATGGCCAGGGTCTTTAAGACCAAGATTCATCATGTCCACTGGAAAGACCTGGGTGCCGAATGGGTGCCGAAGCGTGGCAAGCAGTTCGGCTGTGGTTTTTCCACGATTGCGCTGGGAGACGGCGTCATTGACCTCCGGGGCGTTTGTGCCGCTCTTAAGGGCGCAAACATCGAGACTTCAACTCTTGAAATCGTGGGCACTGAAGACTTCTTAAAGAGGAGCGTCAACTTCCTGAAGTCCGTCGGCGTGTAGTGCTCCGCGCCGTTGGGCAGTCTCCGGTCGCGCCTGCGGCTGTCCTTCCCATGCTGCTCTGGTTGAATGCCGTGATCACGCTGGGCGGGGTATTCCTGGTGATCTTCCTCCCCAGCAAAATGGCCGACCAGCGTGAAGGAGGCTAAGCGCTCCGAGCCAATGCTACCTGATTCTTGCAGTCCTTTGTGCCATCAAGTTCAGCGGCGTTCGCGGTGGCGGTCATCGGCGAACTTGACCAGAACGGAGGCAAGGCCGATGCTCGTCTGGACGAGAAGAAGGCCGGAGTGGCCGACACTTAGATTTAAACCACATATTATGAAAACAAACAAAAACAGGTCTATCTTGCTGGCTTGTCTAGCCGGTGCATGGTTGTTCGTCGGTCCAGCAACCGCCGGAACGTTGACCATGACCAGGACCCAAACCGCCACCGCAACTGGTTTTAATTTGAGCGCGGAAGGCGACTTGGACTGGGCCCATTGGGGCAGTTTCACAGTCACCGACTTTGATTACCCAGCCGGCGTGACTCAGCAAATCAGCAATTACACCCCGGTCGGCACGCCATCCTACGGTCAGTACGGTGGTGACGTTACCCATTGCAATTGGTTGGACGGAACGGTTGACCAGGCGGAAACCGATCTGAGCAGCGGCATCTGGGCGAGCGGTCCCGATACCGGGTACCAGTTGACCATTCCGGCCTCAACTATGCCCCGCGTTCTGCATTTATACATCGGAAGCTGGAATAAAAGCGGAACACTGGAATTATCCTTGAGCGACAATAGTGCGGCTTCGGTCACGGATATTATTCCGAACACTACGACCCATCGTGTGACCGTCACGTTTGCCGCTAATTCGGCCGGCCAGACCCTGACGGTGAATTATCACTGCAACCCCGACGGCTTGTCCTATGGCAATGTCACGCTGATAGCCGCGACCCTGTCCTCCGCGTCAGCTCTCCCCTTGACCGTTCCTCAGCCCCAGCTCAGCGCCGGCAGTGCGGTTCATACCGGGAGCACCTTTTACGTGTTGGCCAACCCCAAAGGAGTCACCACTAACGGCGCGACGGCGTTCGCTTACCATTGGCAGGTTAGTTACAACGGCGGAGCTTATGCCGATATTGTCGGCGGCACGAGCAATCCCCTTCCTGCCACGGTGGGCAGTGCGGGCAACTATAACTACCGCGTTGTCGTTACCAACAGCGTCCTCGGTGGAGCCACGGTGACCAGCGCCCCGGTGGCCCTGACGGTAACGGCGCCCACCAGCACGCTCTCTGCGACCGGCGAGGTTCTTCCGGCGCCCGCCCCTCCGGCCTTTACGCCTTTGGATATCGATCTGACGGCCGAGGGCGTCATTGATTGGGGGCATTGGGGATATTTCAACCCCACGGACTACGACTACAAGAACGGCACTATCGGCAATTTCACCCAAATCGGAGCGGATGCGCCTGTCCCATTTACTTCTGACGTCAGCTTCAGTTGGACGGATGCCACCACCGCTAATAATCCGGTCAGTGCGACGACTTCCGGGGTAGGCCTCCCCGTGGACAATGGGTTCGAGTTGAACATTCCGGCCGCCACAACCAACCGGCTCGTTCAAATCTACGTCGGCGTCAATAATGCGTATTTGAATGTGACAGCCTCGTTGAGCGACAACACCTCGCCGCTGTTTGCAGATAACCCCACGACCACCTTGGGCACCCTGCGTTACTCCATTGCGTTTAGTTCGGCCACGACGGGCAAGACCCTGAAGGTGCGGCTCACGGAAATCGCCCGCGTGCAGGGTGACGGAGCCATCTCACTCTTGTCGGCCGCCCTGCAACCCGTTCCCCCATTGAGCGTGTCCGCCTTGGTCGTTGACCCTGGCACCAACGTGCTGGTGGGCCAACTCATGGTCGTTTCTATTCCGCCCCTCCAGCCGCAGGGTGCTGCGCCGTTCTCCTATCAGTGGCGACGGAACACCGGGAGCGGCCTCACCAACGTACCCGGCGCGACCGGCAGGTCCCTGTCTTTCACGGCGGGTAGCACCGTTGGCACGGAAAGCTGTGACGTGGTGATCACCAGTTCTCAGGGTTCGATCACCAGCGCTCCCGTGGTGCTGACGCGGACTGCGGCTACCGGGGTACTTCGGCTTCTGGCCCTCGACCTCTCCCCTTCAGGTGCAAACCTGACCAAAGAGGGCAGCCTTGACTGGTCGCATTGGGGTTTCGCAGGCCCAGCCGACTTTGATTATAAAGCCACCGGTGGCGCTCTCATCGGCAACTTCATCCCCATCGGCCCCGCCTCAGCCGTTTATAGCTATGGGAGTGGGGTCAGCTACATCTGGACCGATGGCACGCCCAATCTAGTGGCGACTAATAACGGCGGAGTCTATCGTTATCCAGCCCCGAATGGATTTGGGTTGGATGTTGCCGCGGCCCAGACGAATCGGCTGCTGCACGTTTACGTCGGCTCGTATCAAGCCATCGCGCATGTGGAGGTCTCCTTGAGCGATAGTAGCGCCGTCAAACTCATTGATGAGTCACTGCCTTACGGCGGGAATGGCAGATACAATATCCAGTTCGCCGCCGGTTCGCCCGGACAGACCCTGGTTTTCAGGATATACTTTTACCCCGAATATTCCGGTGGCAATGTCACCCTCTCGGCCGCATCGCTGGAGGGGATGCCTGCGCTCGTCGTCGGCACGCCTACTGTCGGACCGACCAACATCGTTCCGGCGGGAAGCTCGATTACCCTGCAAGCGCAGGGGGCCAATGGCGTGCCTCCAGTGAAATATCAATGGCAGGTCGACTCGGGCAGCGGCTACGTCGCCATGTCAGGTGCAACCAATGCTCAAGTGACAACGTCAGTCGGTGCCGCTCTGGGCGGGAGAAATTATCGGGTCGTGGTCTCCGACATTTCGGGTTCCATCAACAGCCCCCCGGTCGCCCTGACGGTTACGGCCGCCACGTCAACCCTGTCCGGCAGCAGAGTCAGCTTTGACGGTCAGACCGTTGATTTGACAGCCGAAGGCATTATTGACTGGGCTCAATGGGGTAATGGGGGCGTGAGCGGCTACGAACAGAAACTCCCCCTTGCCGGTCAAATCAGCCAATACTCCGTTATTGGTTTGGGGCCCGTTAACCCCTATGGCGGCAACGGCGTTCACTGCATTTGGTCCGACGGTACTCCCGATCCGACTGGAGACACCTTCCAGGGGCTTTATATTAATGCGGCTCCCAATGGGTTTGAATTGACCTCCGAGGCAACAACGGCCGAAAGAGTCTTCAACGTATATTGTGCGCTCTACCAGGCCACGATGCACGTCGAGGCGATGATGAGCGACAATAGCGCGCCCATCTTTGTGGATGAATCATTCACCGGGACGGGTGCCCCCACCGCCCGTTACAGCTTCCGGTATTCAAGCCCGACTCCAGGACAGCATCTGATCGTCAGATGGTGGGATGCGGCCGGCGGTAACGTAACCATCAATGCCGCCACATTGGCTAACGGACCAGGCAACTTGCAGGTGCAACATGTCAGCGGAGGGCAATTGCAGGTAACCTGGTCTACTGGCACGCTCCTGGAAGCTCCCGCGGTAAATGGTCCCTGGACAACGAACAGCGCCGCTTCGCCTTATGCCTTCACGCCCGCCGGGACGCAGAAGTACTTCCGCACAATTATTCGTTAGGCTAAGATAATCAGTGGGGAGCCGTCATGACTGGTGACGGTTCCCCCTTTGACTCGTACAAGTGATAAAGGTTAATCGTTACATGAGTTACATGAGTCCAGCGCCATCGCTTTTTGTAACGGTGTAACTCATGTAACTTATTTAACCCGTCACGGTACAAGTGATCCATAGCAGCAGCCAATCGAGCAAAGCAAGCAACGACATTATGAACCGCGGCAAACCCAATCGTGTGGGCTTTACCCTGATCGAACTACTGGTTGTCATCGCCATCATCGCTATTCTCGCGGCCCTGCTCCTCCCGGCCCTGTCGAGAGCGAAGGAGAAGGCCATTCGCATCAAATGCGCCAGTAATGTAAAGCAGCTTGGTCTGGCGTGCTTCATTTATGGCGGTGACAATAATGACCGGCTTTTCTCGTATCCTAGCACTGTGGGAGGCTACTGGGCCTGGGACATTGAGGAAGTCCCCTTGATGCAGTCCATGCTCGCGAACGGTTGCGTTCGGGGCACTCTATATTGCCCGGCCAACCTGGAGCAAAACGCGGATGAACTGTGGAACTGGTACAAGGCCAACGGTTATCGTGTAACAGGATACGCATTTACGTTCCCTAACACCCCCGGGACCTTGTCCACCAACTGGAACTACAAGCTGGTTCCCGATTCGATTAAGTATGGTGCGCTTACCATGCCGCCACCCACCCCGTCCGCACGGCCGGTGATAGCCGATTGCACCATTTCCCAGCCCGGCCAGAATTCTCCTGTGCCAGCTTATCAGAACAGCTATAATTGGACGCAAATCCAAGGGGGCTGGACCAAACTCCACAAGACGTCACACCTCAACAATGCTCGCCCGCTTGGCGGCAATATCGCCATGTTGGATGGCCACGTTGAATGGCGGAAATTCAAATACCCGATGCTTCCACGCACCGACCCATCCTCCGGAGCGCCCACTTTTTGGTGGTAATTATCGCGCGACTTTGACCAGCACCACCCCATGTCGGGGGACATCGGTCTGAAACTGATCGGAGAACCCGCCCAGGTCCTGCTGCCGCCAGAGGTCTCGAACAGCGTGTTTTCCAGTCAGGCCCAAGTCTGACCATTTCAAGGTCATGCTAGCCTGGTCTTCTCCACGATTGAACAGGCCGATTGCTTTGGAGCCGTCCTCGAGGTCCTTGGCCCAGATTTCCAAGTCGCCGTTCTTCGCGATCCGGCCCGCCTGGCGGCCGAGTGGATCCTGGCTTACGTCGAGCACTTCGTCGTTGGTGAGCAGGTTGAGCGTGAAGTCGTCCAGTTTCGTCATATCGCATCCGATCAGGAGCGGCGAGCAGAGCAGGCACCAGAGGCTGATATGGGTGTACTGTTCGCTGGGCGTGAGACGGGTAGGGCGGACTTTGGCGCTCCAGCCGACATAGCCGACGACGAGCATGTCCGGGTCATTCCAATGCCCAGGCCCAGCGAACTTCTCGTGCCCCGCCTGCCCAAAGCCGATGCCCGCCATGCTCGACCACGTGTCGGTGATGTCGCCGGTAGTGCGCCAGCAATTGCCGCCGACCTCGGCGCCCCATTCCCACACGTTGCCCATGCCGTATTGGCACAGGCTGAACACGAGGTCGCGCGGGGCCTTGTCGAGCGCGGCGCGCATGATCTGGTAGGGTTTCAAGAGGCCCGCATGGTCCGGATTGGGCACAATGCCGCCATAACTGCACCAGTCGTATTTCAGGTAGTCAAATCCCCACTCCCCGTAACGACGGGCATCCAGTTCCTCGTGCTTGTAGCTCCCCTCGTGTCCGGCGCAGGTCTTCGGGCCGGGGGAGGAGTACAAGCCAATCTTCAAGCCCTTGCTGTGGACGTAATCCGTCAGCGCCTTCATATTGGGGAACTTCTGGTTGGAGAGAACCATACCTTCCGCGTCTCGCCCGTCCTCCCAGCAATCGTCGATGTTAATGTAAGTCCACCCGTGATTAATCAGGCCGCTGGCGACCATGGCGTCGGCGGCGGCGCGGACGTTCGCCTCGTTGACATCGCAAGCGAAACAATTCCAGCTATTCCAGCCCATGGGCGGCGTCAATGCAATGGTGTCCCCGCAAATAATCTTGAGCGCTCGCTCGGCGTTGCCCTGCTGGTTGCGGGCGCGGACAGTGACGACGTAGGTCCCCTTTTCCTTGAGCACGCCGGTGATGAGGCCGGTCTGAGGATCGAGTTGCAGTCCGGCGGGCAATCCCCCAGCCGAAAGGGTCATGGGCCTTTCGCCCGTGACCGGCACCGTGAAGAGGAAAGGTGAGCCGGGCCGGACCCCAACCACTCTGGCGCCATTGATGCGGGGCTTAGGCGAAGCTTTCGGTGTCAGTACGACGGCCGGCTCGCGCACCGGAGCGACGGCCTCGGGCTTGCCCTCGTCCATCACGATCTTGGCATCGGCCCAGTCCCCGTGGTCGTAGTTCATATCGTCCCCGGCATCGCCCACTGTCAAGACGAGCACTTTCACCCCGATAAGAGCCACAGAAACGTCTTTGGCCGGGTCACCCCCGCGGAGCACGCCGCTCTCCCACAAGGTCTTGCCATCGCCGGTGACCTTGAACACAACGCTCCCTTTCTTATCCACTTCGTCATCAACGCCGACGGTGGCTGTGAACCGCTCGGCTTTGCCATCGAGCGCAATGCGGAACTTGCTGTTGGCGTGAGTTCCGAGGCCATGCTCGAAGCGTTTGCCGTCGAGCATCATCGGGTGACCGTCCACCGACTTGTTGGCCTGCGCCTCGCCCCAGCCCTGCTCGATGTATTGCAGTTCCAAGGTCTCCAGGCCAAAAGTGCCAGCCCTCACGAGCGTTGGCAGGGAGAACAGGAGCAAAGCCAGGGCAAATAAGATGTATTTAAATCTGCGCATAGAATCTCAGACGAGGGAAGCTTCATGCCTGCCGCGTCTGGCTATTAGAAGGCTGAACATAGCATGCCCGAAAAGTCAAGCCGCCTTCAGAAGTAGCGTGCTGGCGGGGCGCTTCTCGTCACTGCCACCACAGCACGAATCCGCTCGATGATGACGGAGCGCGAGCCGTCCCTGGCTCGCAGCCGGTTGGAAGCTTCGAGGCACTTGGGGAGAGCAGATGGACCACCCGGGTGCGCGCGTGGATGCTGCGAGCCAGGGACGGCTCGCGCTCCGGCCCGTCCTGGCGGGACGTTGCTTAGCACTGCCCCGATTGCTCAGGAGCGCAGCCTTTAGGCTGCAGAAGCACGAAATCGTGCTACCCCGTCCGCATACCCCGCCGCCCGCATGGAATCCCACGCTTCTGCAGCCTAAAGGCTGCGCCCCCTGCGTCAGGATGCGTCGTTTGCGTCGCACGGCGGCAGTACTGAAGTGCGCCGAGGGTTGGGCCCGCGGTCGCCGGGCCGTCCGATGGTTTCAAGGGATCAAGATGACACGGTAAAATCGGGTATCGGCTGCGGGCTTGGTGTCGGTTGCGTAAGCTACCGGTCCTGTTGCCACCAGGTTCGTCACGGTGAACCAGTTCAGAGTGTTCAGACTGTCGGTCGACTCCAAGATATAGCTACGGCCGATGAGAGCGGTCCAACAGAGCCGGAAACCCTCGCTGCCGCGCGCGGCATTAAAAATGCGAGGGAGGATATTCGCCTCAGGTGTGAAGGCCACGCCGCGGTAGATCTGGTTGGCCCCGGCTGCAGCAAGCGTAGTGACGGGGGAGGTCGGGCCGACGTCCACGACGGTGACGAGGCGGTTCGCCGTCGATTCGGCGGTGGTGGCATAAAGGACGGAGCGCTGGCCAGAGAAGTCCACCGCCAATCCGCGAGCCCCGGCATTTGTCAGACCAGTGAAAACGTAACTCAGGGCCCAAATCCCGTCGGCCAAGTCCCACCGTTGCACTCCGCCTTTGCCAGCCAGCGTGTCGTCGGCTACGTAGGCAACGGTGAAATCAAGATTGAAGGCAAAACCAAATGGACTGCCGCTTACGCCGAGCGCCAGGACAAGCAAGGGTGGGCCGTTCGAGACCGTAGGCGTGCCGCTGATCCGCCAGATGCCGGGGGTGCCGGAACTGGTGCTAAAATAGAGGCTGCCGCCAAGGTCCTCGATGACACGGGTGTTCGCCACGTAGTTTTGCACCATATCAGGTGGGGCGTCGCCGAAGTAGAACGTGCCGCTGTTAGCGCCGGCACCCCAGTAGTTACCGCGCCCATCGGATGTGCCCGAGCGGATGTTGTTGTTGCTGTATTGATTCGTGGTGACGCCGGCTATCGAGAAGGCGCCGGCGATGTCGAGCGCACCTATAACGCGCGGCACATTAGTAACGGCGGAACCAGCCAAAGAGGAGAGGCTGTTGGTCAAGGCAATGTTGTAGCCAGCCAGCAGGAGCAAGCGGCCGTCAGCCGAGCGGGTCAAGCCGCCCTCAGATGCGGCGCTGCCACTGAGGATCAGGGCGTTAGTGGCGTTGGCGGGAACGGGAATCGAGTTGAGGAAGGTGCCGTTAGTGCTGAATTGATCAAGGAAGACGGAGTTGCCGTGGCTGCCGGGGCTTTCCACACCGTCACCGACACGGAGCACCGCGAGGTTACCGGGCAGGAAATGCTGGGCGGAGTAGGCGGCGTAACTGTTGCTGGAAACGAGTGAGCCGGAACTATTCTGCAGGATCAGCGGCGAGTTGCCGAGCGTGCTCAGGTAGCCGCTGCATGGACCTTGTACGTATAGATTCTGCCTGGCGCTGGGGCCGGTGGTGCGGGCCCGGAAGGCCTTTACACTCGGCGAAAGGTAAAGCGATCCGCCGGCGGGAATGACCGTTCCCCCGCGGAATTTGTAGCTGATCGCGCCGCTGACCTGCCAACTCGATACGTCCACGGCGTAGGAATTTGTGTTGCGCAACTGGACATATTGCTCGTTGAGGTTGCCGCTGAGAGGGCTGTAATCCCACGAGGCGAAATAGACCACGGTGTTCGCCGGCTGCGCGCCGGGGATGCGGTCGCCGTTGAGCGTGGCGCTGGCACTGTTATAAAGAAAATTGCGGCGGCCAGCCAGATGCACCGAGATGGTCCGCTCAGCCTCAGTGCGCACGACGCTCAGATTGGTGCTACCCCAGGGCGGCCCCCACGCGGCGAAATCCAGGATCGCGTCCGATGGGCTGATGTTAGTCGGCTGCATTAGGTCCTCGGCGTGGCGGATGATGGGTTCGAGCACAAGCTGGTTAGTCGGCGTGCCTGGCGGCATCAAGATGGTATCCATCAGCGTGCGCAGCCGGCGCAGATACATCTGGCGGAACACGGCCGAGTTGAAGCAGAGGTTGAAAAGCCGGTTTGAGGCTTTGCCCTGCTGGACAGGGTCATAAAAATTGAGCACGTTTGTCTGATAGAGGATGTCACTGAAATAGCCGATGCTGTCCACCCAGTTTCGGCCCCAGCTCAGGTCCACGTCCCACGGCAGGATGGCCCATTCGCCGGTGCCGACGTTATCATGAAAGAGGTAATAGTTCTTATGGCCCAAGTCCTGATTGCTGGTCAGCGCCATAGTGGCGAAGTAGCCCGCTACCTGGGGCAAGTCCAGATTGTCCCACGCGTAGGTCACGCGGGTGGCCAGCGGCATGCTCTCATTCAGGTTATTGATGAACGCGGTCAGATCATCGGTGCCTTCCCACTTGCGGGTCTTCTTTTCGTTCCCCGACGCGCTGCTCATGCCGTTGTACATCTTGTATAGTGCGCCGTTCGGGTCCAGACCAAGGCGGCTCAGGAAGTAGTCGTCGCCGTCCTCGACCATGTCTTCAATGCCGAAGAACGCGCCGTTCCGCTGCACGCGCACGGGAAAGGAGAAGAGCCCGTAGGCGCCTCCCATCGCAACCGTTTCGTACGTGAGTGTGGTGTGCATCCGCATCTTGTCGCCGTAATTGCTGAGCATCCGAACGTTCTTCTCGCGCGAAGCGCCAGGCTGGTAAAGGAGTTCGTGGTCTTTCGGAAGTGAGATGTTGTAGCTCTTCTTCGGCCAACCAGCGGAGCTTTGCCCGTGCAGACTGATGGAGAGGTTATCGTAGAGTTCGCCCAGGTAGAAGATGGACCCATGGGTGCCTGTCTGGGTATCGCCCGCAGCCACATCTTGCACGAACAAATGCACGACTGGCAGAAGCGACTTAATGGACGTGTTCGCAACGACCGTGCCGAGATATTGCTGTGATTCCACGGTGTCCGAGAAAATCGGCCACCGCGAAGTCTTGCCCGCGGCATCCGTGGCCGTCACATAGTAGCGGAGCAGTTGGCCCGGCGCAGCGACGCCCGCAGGGATGACCCCCGTCCAGACCCCGTCAGCCGCAGTCGCGTCCTTGTTCGTGCCTGCGTCGTTCATGGGCGTAACGACTTCCGCATTAAACATGACGCGGTAATGCAGCGCGACGTTCGTGATCGGGCTGAAGGCTCGCGCGACCATCGAGGTAACCATGAGTGAATTGGTGCTGAACAGAACCGTCGGCGTGTGCCCCGCACCGGAGATGATCGGCCCCCAGTCGGCAGGACTAAGGCCATTCGGCCCGCCGGGCGTCGCCAGGGTAAAATACCGCCACGTAGTCCCCGTATCGAGGATGGTCTGTGCGACCAACTGCGCCTGCAAGAGGAAGTCCGTGTTCGTGGCGGAGATGTTCAAGCCCTGGATGGCGAGCACGTTCGCGCCCGCCTGGAGGTAGGGCAGGGCGCTGCCCAGGTCGAACTGAGTCCACTTCACGGCGTCCAGATCCAAATGGCGCTGTGCAGCCGCCGAATTCCACGCCAGGGCTGCCGGCGCGTTGGAGCTGGCGACCAGATGCCCATTCAGATAGGCCACGAATCCGTCGTCGAACCGCATCTGGAGTTTCAAGCCGGCGAGGCTCGATGGATCGATGACGTTGAACGGAATGCGGATATAGGCAGTTGCGTTGCTGCCGTACATCAGCGACTTCACATCCGTGGTAATGTTGGTCGTGTAATCCACCTGCGCCGCGTTGGTGGCGACCAGCGCTGCGAGTTCGTTGGCCGCCAGCGCCCGGTACCAGACAGCGACTTCGTCAATCTGGCCGGTGAAGTAATTGCCCGATGCGTCCCAAATGCCGCCGCCGCCAATGTTGAAGTCGAACTCCGAGTTACCATAAGTGGCCGGATTGGACGCCGAACTGGCGACGCGGCGGCCATCCACGAACAAGGCTAGGGTCCCGTTGCCACCCACCGCAGCGACGTGATGCCACTGATTTGCCGGGTAGGGCCAAGTGTAACTGGTCGAGCCGTAAAACGACCACACATTGAGAGTCGTGGCGTCGATGAAGCCAAACTCAACCGTATCGTTCTGCCCGAATAATCCAGTGCGGCTTTGAGGCGTCGCCATGGGCTTGATCCAGCCGGCGATGGTGAAGGCGGGCAGATCGGCCAGGAGTTGATAGGGGCCGTTGACGTAGGAGCCGGTGCCGTTGAAATACGGCGCGTTGTTGTTGGTTTCAAAGAAGCCGAACTGCGGCGGCCGGGGGCCGGCGTTGGTCAGAAAGAACGTGCCGATGTAACCGGCCTGGTCGGCGACACCCTCGGTGCCCGAATTCACCGCCGCGGGGCCGTTGGTCTCATTAAGACGCCAATATGCCACGGGCTGAGTATCGAGCATCTTCAAGTAGAAGGACTCTTCCTGTGGATCGTAAATGCCCGCCTCGTACCCGATGCCGTTTGTGCCCGTGCGCCAGTTCGCGGCCGCGAACTCGGGCAGCGTCCAGGTGGTATCGTCCGCGGAATTCGTAGGGATGCAATAAACGATCGTGGAGTTGCTCGCGACGAGTGTCGTGTTACTGATCAGCATTTCGATGCCGTAAGAGACATCCGGGAACTGCTGCGGGTATTGCGGCGAAAGTTGTGTGGCGGTCGTGCCATCCGGTGCCGTGAGCGAAAGGAACTCGCCCTCGGTATCGAGCTTGAAATTGGTGTGCAGCGGGCCGCCGGGAACCCGGCGATCATTGCCGGAGGCAAACACGACCATGAAGTTGCCCGAAGCCAGGTTCGTGGCGGGGAAAAGCCATTTCGTGGGATTCCCCACCGTATCGCTCAAGGCCCAGTTGAGCAAACTGACGGTAGTGGCGGACGTGTTCTGGATCTCAATCCAGTCCGAGGTCTCGCCGTCTTCATCATACAATGTCTGCGTATTGCTGGCCATGAATTCGGTGATGCGCACTTGGGCGCGGGTGCCGAGTGGTGCACAAATCAGCAACGACGCAGCCAGACGAATCAAAGGCAAACGCATACAGTATGAGCCAATTCTATCTTTTGTTGATTAGCACCACAAGCCTTGGGCAGCGTCTCGGCACGACCTCCCGCGCGCGGACATTCCTGTCCGCAGCAACATTGGATTGCGCTGGCATTGAGATACCAGCCTAGGAATAATCCCATCATGATGCGTATTGCGCGCGCCCTCGCACTCCACGGCGCCCTCGGCTTGTTCCTCATCGTGCTTGCCTCCCAAGGCTTGGGAGTCGAGTTTCCCGGCCCACGGCCCGGAAAGGCGAAAGCCTCGCAAGACGGCAACGCTTTCACCCTGGAGAACTCCGTCCTTTCCGCTTCCTGGGAGGCAGTAGGCGGGACGCTTCGACCCACCCGCCTGGTTAATAAGCTCACCGGCCAGCGCTTCGACCAAACCGGCGCGGAGTTGTTCCGGCTCGCCTCGGCGCCAGCAACCCCGCAGACGAACGGCTTGCGGGTGGCCGTGCGGCTGCTGGACGATAAGGTTGTGGCGCTCGCATCAAAGGACGGCGCAGCTTGGGCGGAATTGGCCACGTTCCCGCGTGCTGACTTTCCAGGCGAGCCCCGGCTCGTGCGCATCGGCAAAATGAACCTGCAGGCGCAGCCGAAAGACAATCCGGGCGACCTTGGCTCCACTGGTGAAGGGGTCATCTCGGACCTTGAACCAGGGAAGATCACAACCAATCGCTTCGCATTCAAGGCACGCGCCCATCAGGCTACCACGACCGAGTATCCGTTTCCACCTGGCGCAAAGCTCGTCTCCTGTCGCATCAGCAAGGGCACAGATCAAGGCATGTCCTGGGGGCCGGCGCTCGCGCTGATCTGGGAGGAGGGCAAGCGATTCCTCCTGGTCGGCGTTCGCGAGACAACCCCAGTGTTCAACATCACCACCGCGTCGGGCGAGAGGATCGAGCCAGCCAGCCTGATGCCTTATCCGGCGCTGGGGTTGCCCGCTTCTGCTTTCCGCCTTGCCGGCCCGCCGAAAATTACCCGGGTAGCCGCTCAGCCTGGCGGGGCTCGCTTGGTCGAAAAGCTCGGCGGTATGGCGATCGATGCCGACCTCGTCAGCGAGTCCGGCATTCGCGCGCACTGGCATGCAGAGCTGCGGGAGGATTCAAATTACATCTGCCAAGCCGTCGAATTTACTGCGCCGCAGCGAGCGGTCTCGCTCTACGGAGTGGAGCTGGCGGACTTGCGCATTCCCGAACCCAAGACAATAGGCTCAGCCCCAGGGTGCCCGGTTGCCGCTGGAGACATGTTCTTCGGCGTCGAAATGCCCGGCGCGCAGAGCGCGCTAAGCGAGGCCGCAGCCCGCATCGGCTTCGGCTGCAAGCTCGAACTTTCACCCGCACAATCTTACAAGTTCGGTGCAGTGGTCGGAGTCGCACCCCAAGGCCAGCTACGGCGCGCCTTCCTCTATTACCTCGAGCGCGAGCGCGCCCGGCCCTCGAAGCCGTTCCTTCATTACAACTGCTGGTACGATCTCGGCTTTTCACTGGACGAGGCGAGCCTGCTGGGGGTGATCAAAGCCTTCGACCAGGAACTCGTGAAGAAGCGCGGCGTGCCGGTTCTTTCCTACCTGGCGGACGACGGTTGGGATGATCCTGACAAAGGCCTCTGGGTGGAGAACACCAGCAAGTTCCCGGGTGGCTTTAAGGGCCTGAAAGACAAGATGGACTCGTTCGGAGCGCATCTGGGCGTGTGGATTTCTCCGCTCGGCGGTTACGGCGGCGCCGAGGAGCGCACGGCCCAGGCCCGAAAGCTGGGACTCATTCCAGAGCCCGCCCAACTCGACCTTTCTTATCCTGCCTACAAGAAATGGTTCCAGGATCGCTGCCTCCAGCTCATGCGCGAGGGAGGCGTCAACGCCTTCAAATGGGACCGGGCCGGCGATGGCGTCACCCCTCATTTCATGGCTCTGCTTGAAGTCGCACAAACCCTGCGCCGGGAGAACCCGGACCTCTTCGTCAATGTTACCGTTGGCACCTGGCCTTCGCCGTTCTGGTTGAACCACGTCGACGCGACTTGGCGCAACGGCAGCGCCGACGTCGGCTGGGCCGGCAAAGGGGATACCCGCGAGCAATGGCTCACCTTCCGCGACGGCAACTGCCGCCGGCATTTTGTCGAAAAGTCACCGCTCTACCCGCTCAACTCCGTCATGCACCATGGTATTGTCCACGGCCGCTGTTTCCAGGGCGAGCGAGTCGGCCAGAGTGGCCCCAACTTGAAAAACGAGGCCCGCTCCTACTTCGCCACCGGCGCCATGCTCCAGGAACTCTACCTGACCCCTTCGATGATGACCTCCGACGCCTGGGATCGGATTGCGGAAGCCGCCAAGTGGGCTCATGCCAACGCGGATGTCCTGGTGGATGCGCACTGGGTCGGCGGCGACCCACTGAAGCTCGAGCCCTACGGGTATGCCGCCTGGTCCCCGCGCAAAGGCACCCTCATGCTCCGCAACCCCAGCGACCTGCCTCGAACCATCGCTCTCGACGCCGCCACAGTCTTCGAGTTGCCCACCGGCGCCCCAAAACGTCTTCTGCTGCGCTCTCCTTACCCGGACCAGACCATCCAGAAGTTCTACCTCGAAGCCGGCCAGTCCTGGAATGTTCGCCTCGATCCTTATGAGGTGCTGGTCTTCGACGCGAATCCTGAATAAGCCACACGAAGCCCGTCGCACGGCCTGTTTGCCAAATAGACAGCTCGGAGGGACGAGCTCTGCGAGTCCCCTATTTGCCCCTATCCAAGATGGAGATCAAGAGCTCGTGTAACTCGTCCCTCCGAAGCACGGGGATCTGGCCCTTCGGGCCACACGGCCTGCACGTAGCTCACCATGTGCCGCAGCTAACCGCCGCGCCAGAGTTCATGCCCGCGATTCGCCTTTTGGCCAACTCCCTCAGCAGCGCCCTGTTCCAAATCGAGGTGGGTCCTCGCCGCCATGCGCATCGCCGCCAACCGGCACTCCGGCTCCAGCGTTTCCCTGTTTCCCGCTTCTGGGCCACCCATCCGAAACGATCCTGGCACCCCAAACCTCCGAGCCGCCGCCCACCGATCGCTCCCACCCTGCGCCGGAGCCTCCCGCGGCCCTCGCCGGCCTGGACCGTGGTTTCTCCGGGACCGTTGGTCATCGGTGGGCAGAACTTAGCTGTCAGCAGAATCTCAGGCGGACAGCAGTTTTTCCGGTTGGACTAGTAGTTGGCAGCAGGCCAATGCGCCACTGGCAAGAGCGTGCAGAGGGTCCTGCATGAACCATAGTTTGGTCCGAGTAGATACGCCGCCGTGCGGCGGTCCGGGGAAGTACTCGGATGGCTTTCTTCGCTTAACATGCGGTAGTTACCGGAGCCCGATAGCCTGGGCAACAATTCTGGCCAGGAGCATTGCCCAGACGCGTCCGGGCTGCGGTGACCGGCGCCTGGGTCGGCCATCGGATTCCGTGGGACGGACTTGGCAGTTGGAAATGGGGTCGACTGCAGCATACCACCTGTAGGGTCAAACGCCACTGCGGCAATACCAGTAATAGTGTTTTTTCCGGCGTTTCTGGCTTTAAGGGCTTCAAACCGCAACGATTGGGCGCGCTCGTGGAGTTCGGGGCAGGGATGTGAAAAGGGCCCGGGAAAACGCGGCAAGTGTCAGGCAAGTGTCAGTTGCCACTATTGACACTGATCTGGCAGGGAAGGCCAAAGTGTGTACCGGCACCTCCAGGGTTGGAGATGAGCACCGTGAGTAACAGAGCAAAGAATCCCGCCGGCGGCGGAGAAAGAACGGCCTCTGGCAAGCCACAGCGGGAGACCCGATGTTCGGTGCCGGACGGTTATGGGATGGTCCGCACACAGCGGAGCCCGAAATCACCGAATCGGCTGGTAGGGGCCCAGAAATTGCGATAGGCGCAGCGGGCGTAGAAGCCGGCGTTGTAGTAGCTGTCTCCGCGGGCTACCCGGGCCGACCCTGTTGCCGGACCCTTAGGATTGTCTGTGGGTGAGGTTGCGTAGTACGTCTGGGAGAACCAGTCCCAGCACCACTCCCAGACATTGCCTGCCGTGTCATAAACACCATAGCCGTTTGGGGCAAAGGTGCCCACAGGCGAAGGGTCGCCTTGAAAGATCGGGTCGCAACCGCGCGTGGGACCAAGATCATAGGCCTCGTTTGTACGGCTCCAGTAGTTTGCCTGGGTGTGCGCGATCGTCAGCACGTTCGTCCACGGAAAACGGTAGCCTTCGGCGCCTCCGCGAGCCAGGCGTTCCCATTCCGCCTCCGTCGGGAGGCGATAGCCGCCCTTGTCCCAGGCAACGCAGTCGGGAGAAATATCCACATGGCCGGAGCGGTAAACGTTGGTGCGATCCGAGGTAAGATAATAGACGGGAGGCAGGCCGGTCTTCTCGCTGCGCGCGTTGCACCACTTCACGCAGTCATACCAAGAAATCGCCGTTACGGGCGCCAGGTTGTCCACTGCCGAACCCGCTCCGTCGAAGTCATAGCCCTTCGCTAACCCCCAGGTCCTGACTTCAGACCACAAGGCCCAATACACCTCAAAACGATCCACCTGCAGCGCCCCCAGGTTCACCGTATGCACCGGCCTCTCGTTTGCAAAGCCATCTCCCAGGCTGTCTCCCATCTGAAAGGCCCCCGCCGGCACCTGCGCCGTTACGAGGTTATCATCTGGGGCGAACATGTTTACCGACATCTGGACGCCGGCCGCATGGAACACTCGATAATTGCTCCATTTCCCGGCGGTGCCGAGGTCGGCGCGGGTCTGGAGCCGGTAGGCCAGACCCGGGACCGCGTTGGACCACAACAGCAGGCCGGAATAGGGGGATCCGCCTTCAATGAAGGACGTTGAGGGTCCCGCGATGCGCAGGAACATCTGGGACGCGTTCTGAGCTACGGCGAGATTGGTGCTGGCAGCAACCAGCAGCAAGCACAGGGCGACTACGAACCGACTGCTGCCAATAGAGCGGATAAGAATTTGCTGTTGGGCGCGCTGGCGTGCACTTGACTCTACGCGGGCGAGGGAGAATTGGCTTTCGCTCTCGTTCATTGCAGCTCGATCCTCTCAGAACTGGCGGAGGGCGTCAATCAGACGCGCAGTTGCTTAAGGAGTTCAACCGGCGTGACGATGGCAACGCCGAAGGGTTTCTCCAAGACGAGCAAATCGCGATCCTGAGTGATGAGGAATGAAGCCTTCGCGGCGCCGGCTGTGGCGACGAACAAGTTGTCGTCAGGGTCGTGACTGAGCTTGCCGGCCACGGGCATCGGCTCCGCCTGAATAGACAACAGGATTCACTGGGCGGGATGGGTGCAACTTGTCATTACCACCTCCGATGGTGGTTTCGAGATATGCCCGCGAGTTCGTGTAAAGTGATATTGAACTGGCTTTGAACGCTGCGCGGCGGCATACTCCGCCTATGAAGCCTGTCTCCAGACTCTTACGCTGGCTGCGGCCGGCTGTCCTTCTGTGGGCTGGCGCCCTGACGGCCGTGGCCGCTCCCGCCGCGGACTATGCCATCGTCGTGTCGCGGTCAACCCAGTTGGATCATGACTGGGGTCGGGTTGTAGAGGTCCTTAAGGAGAAGCACACGGGGACGATCGTTGTTTTTGATGCGTCGGCAGACGAGGCACTGCCTAAATTGCGCGAGTTGTTCCCTCGTTTTGCCTGCTTCGTCGCGCAGCCCGGCGAGGTTTCGCGCCGATTCGTAGCGCAGGTCCATCGCCTGACCTGCAAGCTTAATGATGATCCTTACCCCGATTGCTTCTGGGGCATCTTGACCGGTTACAACGCTGCCAACGCGCTGCGGTTGGCGGAGCATCAGGAACCGCTTACCGTGCGCAAGGTCGTCGCGGGCACCGAAATTCCCTTCGACATGTGCGAGGAGGGACGATGGTACAGCGAACTCGAAGCGGGCCACTGGACCCGCAAGGAAAAGGGAGGCGAACCAGAGACCCTCTCTGGAGCATCGGACACGACGGAGGCCCTGGTTAACGCTCTGAACGATTATCATGCCGACCTGTTCGTAACCTCTGGGCATGCCACCGAGCGCGATTGGCAGATTGGCTTTCGTTACCGCAACGGCCAATTCCGTTGTGAAAACGGGGTGCTCTACGGCCTCGATACGAAAGGCAATCGTTTCCCCATCCATTCGCCGAATCCGAAGGTTTACCTGCCGATCGGCAACTGTCTCATGGGACACATTGACGGCCCCAACGCGATGGCCCTGGCATTCCTCAACAGCGGCGGGGTCAACCAGATGGTCGGTTATACTGTCACCACTTGGTACGGTTATGCCGGCTGGGGTTGCCTGGATTACTTCGTGGAGCAGCCAGGTCGCTACACTCTGGCCGAGGCGTTCCGCGCCAACCAGATCGCGCTCATTAACCGGCTGCAAGCATATTTCCTCGGCCTCGCCTCGGAGGAACTCGATGACAAGGGCCAAACAAAGTCGCCCATCCGCCTTACGGAGGCTGCGCGGGCGGCGGGCCTGTCTGCCGACGACGCCCGGGGTCTGCTCTACGACCGGGATACGCTAGCCTTCTACGGCGACCCGGCCTGGGTCGCACGCATGGCCGACCGTCCTAAGGCCTGGAATCAGACGCTCACGGAGACCAATGGCACCTGGACGTTCAATATCTGTCCCAATCGCGGCGAGCGCACTTTCAAGCCGATCAATCTGAATGGGTCGCAGCGGGGCGGCCGGCCCATCATTCAGTTTCTTCCCAGCCGCCTCAGAGATGCCAGCCTGATCGAAGGCGCCGACCTAAACCCAGTGATTACTGATACCTTTGTCCTGGTGCCCAACCCACGCGAATGTGACCCCGCGAGGAACTACCGGGTCGTTTTCCACGCCAAGACCCGCCAATGAACTCTGCCACCTCAGGACCTTTCATGAAGACCTTGCGATATCTCTTTCCTCTAATCTTCGTTGCATGCGTAGGGGAATCAAATGCTCAACTCCGCATTCCCGCTTGCACAGCCTACCTCGAGCCGGACTTTGAGGGTGCGCACATCTCGACGCGCTCTGGAATCACCGGCTGGCAGGACTCGGGGCTCAAAGTGCTCTGGTTCGGCGAGCTTAAACATACCGGAGGGCTGGAGTGTTCGCTCGTGCTGCGGTTGGCTGCCGGAGCCGAGAGCCACCTGCGTCTGACTGTGGCTGGCAAATCTCACGAGATCCTGGCTAGAGGTTCCGGAACAAATCCGGTCACCGTGCCGTTCAAGGCCTTCGACATCGCGACACCAGGCTATCAACGATTCACGCTTGAATCTCTGAACCCGTCCGGCAAATCGGCGGGGGACATCGAGGCGCTTGTCCTTCAAGGCCCCGCCTCAGAAGAAGCTCATTTTAATCTCAAGGCCCGGCGCAACGCCGCCTCGGTGCATCTCGTCTATCCGGTGCCGAAGGGAACCAACGTGGCGGCTTTCTATTGCGAACTGACTGCCCTGGAAGACCCGCTCTGGTCGTACTATATGGCTTGCGGTTGGCATCGCGGCTACTTCGGCATGCAGGTCAACAGCCCCACCGAGCGCCGCATCATCTTCAGCGTCTGGGACAGCGGTGGTGAGGCTGTGGACCGTGGCAAGGTCGCTGGCGAGAACCGGGTCACGCTGGTGGCCAAAGGTGCGGGGGTCGATGCGGGCGATTTTGGCAACGAAGGCACCGGCGGTCACAGCCACCTGGTCTATCCCTGGAAGACTGGCGAGATGCAGCGATTTCTCGTGACCGCCAAGCCCGTTGATGCCACGCATACCATCTTCTCAGGCTACTATTTCCAGCCGGACAAGAAGGAATGGGCACTCATCTCAAGTTGGAAGGCACCGAAGGAGGGCGGCTACCTGCGCGGCCTGTACAGCTTCAGCGAGAATTTCGGTGGTGCTAATGGCAACGTGCTTCGGAAGGCGCTCTACGGCAACCAATGGATTCGCACTGCGGATGGCCAGTGGTTTGAACTCACAACGGCCACCTTTAGCCATGACCCGACCGGCAAGACCGATCGCCTGGACCGCTTTATGGGCGTGGAGAACGGGCAGTTCTTCCTGTCACATGGGGGATTCGTCCCAGGTTCCACGCCGTTCGGCGAGAAGTTCACCCGTCCGGCTGGCGGCAAACAACCCACCGATCTCAAGTTACCTGACCTCCCGGCTGCCCAATGAGGAACTGTGGCATCCGTTGCAGCCCGTCCGACTCGGGGCAGGCAAGAGGTCACCGCCCCATTGGGCGCCCCGGTGGCGCAGGTTGAAGTTGGGTGAGGGCCTGCTTTGCCGCCGGATCGCCTTTGGCCGCAGTTGCTACCAGGCGCTGAAACAATTGGGAAGAGGCTTCCTCCACCGTCTTAACCTGGCCGGGCGACAATTGATCCCGTTGAGATATTACTTCCTTGTATCCCAGAACCGCCGACACAAAGTCGTTGGTTTTGTCGGCAGCCACGGCGGCGTCCCAGGCGGCCCTGATTTCCGGCGGAGCGCCGTTAAAGCCGCTCGACTTGCTTCCAGAGGCGCCCTGGCCACACCCTGCCAGGACGGAGCAACCGATGAGAAATGCGCCCGCCCGTACCGCGAATGCCTTAACCTTATTCATGTGTTCTTCATTGAGGACGCGTCGTTGGCGGCACCCAAGTTTTATGCCAGTAGAGCGTCCAGAGATTCTGCAGTTTCACCGCCTCGACGTGACCGTCGGCAAAGCCCATGTTGATTCTGCCCACCAGGGGTGCGCCGGGTGCAAGATTTCGCGGCGCGCCGGTAGGTCCGTTGAGTCCGTGCCGCGCAATGGTGAAGCGCTGCATACTGTTGTTGTCGGCCCCAGTGTATAAATTCCGTGCCGGCGTATCTGTCTTCTCCGGCCAGCCATCGACCCATACGCAATCCGCAAAAAAAGGCGTCAGGGTCGGCCGCGTGAATGCCGTGTCTTTGCCATAGTACTGGCCGCTACCCATTCCGCTATAACACCAACCGTTAATACCGTAACTGCCGTGATAATTGGGAGTGGCATAAATCCAGTCCCACGTATAATCCGCGACCCCAAAACCGGCCAGCCCTGCGTTCGGCGGCTGCTTCCAGGATGTGCCCGGGTCGTCTCTCGTGGCCGGGCAGATGCGGGACTGAGCGACTTGACTGTAGTTGGTCTGGAGTTGGCCGATCCACAAGGTATTGTTGTCGTAGTAAACCAACGTGCCGCCCGAATCATTCGCATACATCGTCAAGGACAGGCTAATCTGCTTGCAGCTATTCAGGCATTGGATGTCTTTGGCCTTGGCCTTCGCGCGGCCCAGCGCCGGCAGGAGCAGCGCCGCCAAGATTGCGATGATGGCAATAACCACCAGCAGCTCGATCAACGTGAACGCGTATTCTCTGTCAGTTTTCGCTTTGCGCATGCGTCTCGCCTTTCTCTGATTCCGGTCCCTTGCCCAGGTATTACGGTCGAAAGCCCACGGCACTCAGGCCATGGAGCTCCTATTTCAGGATAAGATCAAGGCCTTAGCGTGCCCCCCAATTCTTGGAGTAAGAACGTGTACGCGAGCGCCCACATATAGGCTGACTGCTTGTTGTTGGCTGCTCCGCCGTGGCCGCCTTCGATATTCTCATAGTAAAGCACATCGTGTCCTTGTTCCTTCATGCGTGCCACCATCTTACGCGCATGTCCCGGATGCACCCGATCATCACGAGTGGAAGTGGTAAAGAGCACGCGCGAGTAATTCCGGTCCTTGAACACGTTTTGGTAGGGCGAATACTTGCTGATGTAGGCCCATTGGTCCGGCTTATCCGGGTCACCGTATTCGTCCATCCAGCTCGCCCCTGCCAGTAGTTTGTTGAAGCGGTGCATATCAAGCAAGGGCACCTGGCAGACCACGGCTTTGAACAAATCAGGCCGCTCCGTCAGCATGACTCCCATGAGCAGGCCGCCGTTCGAGCCTCCTTGAATCCCGAGATGCTTAGGCGAAGTCACCTTGCGCCCAATGAGATCCTCGGCGACGGCGATGAAATCGTCATAGGCCCGTTGCCGATTCTGTTTGCGGGCGGCCTCGTGCCATCTGGGGCCAAACTCGCCCCCGCCACGGATGTTGGCGAGCACATAGACACACCCGTGCTCCAGCCAGGCCGAGCCGATGCCCCCACTGTAGGAAGGTAGCATCGAGATCTCGAACCCGCCGTATCCATATAGCAAAGTGGGATTCTGCCCGTTCAGGGCCAAACCCTTGCGACCCACCTGGAAGTACGGCACCTTGGTGCCATCTTTCGACGTGGCTTCATGCTGAGAGATCTCCAAACCCTCGGCGTTGAAGTATGAGGGCAGGGTCTTCAATTGCTCCCGGCCCTTGCTCCCGATCGTGCCGAAGTAGATGCTCGAAGGAGTCAGGAAGTCCGTCACGGTCATGAAATAGTCGTCCGACTCATCTGGGTCCACGCCGCTGATACCGATCGAGCCGAAGGCTGGCGCTTCGAGGGCAGTCCTCTTCCACGACCCGTCTTTGTGTTCGAGCGCGTAAAGCCGGTTCCGCACATTATCCAATTCGTTCAGCAGCAGGTAGTGCTTGGTTTCGCTGCTCCCGGCCAGGCTTTTGCGTTCGGTGGGTGTAAAAAGCTCTTCAAGTTTCATCTCGCCCTTGAGATATTCCTCCAGCGGGGCGGCCAGCAAAGCGCCGGAAGGGTAAGTCTTTCCGTTTACCGTCCAATCCGAACGCAGTTTCAATACCAACTGGTCGTCAAACGTGCCCGCAGTCGCGTCCGCGGGCTTGTTGATCTTCACCCACTCATCTCCGCGACGAAGGAGCACCTCGCTAGTAAAGAAGGTAACCCCACGGCGGATGAGCTCATACGTGTGGCCGTGATCATGAATTACCTCGGCGTCCACACCCACATCAGCAGTCTGGCCTTCGAACACCAATGAAGCCTGCGCGAGCGGTGTGCCACGTTTCCACTCCTTCACGATGCGCGGGTAGCCCGAGGCGGTGAGCGATCCCGGGCCAAAATCAGTGCCCACATAGAGCACATCCCGATTGCGCCAAGCCACGTGGCTCTTGGCCTCGGGAACATAGAATCCGTTGGTGACGAACTGCCTCGTATTCAGGTCAAACTCCCGGATCACGCTGGCATCCGCCCCGCCGCGTGACAGCGTCACCAGGCAGCGGTCGTAGCTCGGGTAAAGAATATTATAGCCCTTCCAGACCCAGTTTTCTTTCTCCTCCGCCCCCAATTTGTCCACATCGAGCACGACCTCCCATGCGGGTTGTGCCTTCTTGAATTCCTCCAGGGTGGTGCGGCGCCATATCCCGCGCACGTTCTTCTCGTCGCGCCAGAAATTGTAGCACCAAGGCCCATGCTTGCTTACGTAGGGGATGCGTTCCCGCGAATCCAGGATCGAGAGCAGCCGTTTGCGCATTGGCTCGAAGCCCGGAGAAGCCTCGAGTTCCTTGGTGCTGAGTGCATTTTGTGCTCGCGCCCAGTTAAGAGCGCGTTCGCTGGTAACGTCCTCGAGCCACAGATAGGGGTCATCAACCTGCGAGGAAATTTCGGGAGCAGGAGCAGTCGGATTCGCGAGGTCCGCCGCGGCAGCCACGCTCAGCGGGGCCGCAAAACAGCAGATGGCCGACGCCGCAGCGCATAAGACGTTGCACGAGTTTGCTATGTTCCAGTCTTCAGTAAACGACAGCATCATGGGCTTAGAAAATACCGGGCGCAGGCTGAGAGGAAAGGCTAAAAAGCGGCCGTGTAGAATGGTGCATCTATGACCAAGCTTGTCTTGTTTCGCCTGACAATCGAGCGTTCAATGGGAAGATGATCTTTGTTCCCGAGATATGGCAGAGACCGTGAGTACAGCGGTCTCGAAACCTTCACCGGGGACACGCGTGTCAGCGCCCCGTTACCGATGGCTGCTGTTCGACGCCGACGGCACGCTCTTTGACTACGACCGGGCGGAACGCACGGCTTTGGAACAGGCTCTCGCGCAGATAGGGATCTCGTTGGAACCGGGCCATCTGGCCACCTACCGGCAAATCAACCAGGCTCTTTGGCAGGGGGTCGAAAAGGGCGAGATCAGGCCCGTCGAAGTAAAGGTGCGCCGGTTCGAGTTATTGCTGGAAGCGATCCGCGTTGCATACTCGCCGGTTGCTTTAAGTGCTGCCTACCTCGAGTGCCTGGCGAACTGCTCAGAACTGGTGGAGGGCGCTGAACAGGTGCTCGGGGCGTTGCACAAGAACCATCACATTGCCATTCTGACCAATGGCCTGACCGTCGTTCAGCGTGGCCGCCTCGCCCGCTCGGTCATCCGTCACCACATCTCAGACCTAATCATCTCCGAAGAAATCGGTGCCGCTAAGCCGGCAAAGGAGTTCTTCGACCTGGCCTTCGCCCGGTTAGGGCATCCATCCAAACGCGAGGTATTGATGATCGGCGACGGCTGGGCATCGGACATCCAGGGGGCGGTTCAGTATGGGATCGATGCCTGTTGGTACAACCCGGAGCACAAGCCCCGGCCTTCCCCCGGCGAAATCACCCGCGAGATCGCTTCCTTGCGGGAGCTAATAGTGTGGTTGGGCTAGTTCTAAATGGTTTAAGCTGTCGTTAGAACGGGTCGCCCTGGTGGTCTCCGCCTTTTGAATCGGAGGGCCGAGTTACACGAGGCCCATTCTTTTCCGTTCGTTCAAGTCAGGGCCTCGTGTAACTCGGCCCTCCGAATGGTACGGTCAATGGGCTGGCTCAGCATACAGTCCGAACTCGGCTAGCGAGGGGCACACCGGGGACTGGGTGATGCGCAGCCGGACCTTTTCAGTAGTGATGGAATCGCCGCGAACCAACCGCAGATTTCCGATGCTGGTGCCTTTGGCGAATTCGGCCCACTGGCCATCCTTAAATTGATCAAGTGCGAACCCGTCCACGCGCTGCCCGAGCGGCAGGTACTCACGGAGACTGACCACGTTGAAGGTGATGGGCTTGCTAAAGGCCAGGACCAGTTCGGGCGTGGTGACGTTGTCGTCGGTGGCCCAATAGGTACCCCGCTTGTGATCCAGGAGGTTGTTGGCCGCGAACTGCTTTGCACGACCGCGGGTGTTACTGGCGGTGAGTTTTGCTCCATGCGCCAGGTCCCTCGCGAAGGTGGCATCAAGGATGTGCCGAAATTCGGCGAGCGAACGGATATCATTCTCATTTATGCGACCACGCCGGTCAGGAGGTAGATTGAGGTTCAGGCAAGCGCCCCGGCCGACCGACTTGTAGTAGATGTCCAGCAGTTTTTGAGGCGTCTTAACCTGGGCATCCTCCTTCGCATGGTAAAACCAGCCCGGCCGGATTGACACATCGCACTCCGCCGGCATCCAGTGTGTGCCGGGACGCTCCCCGGAGTTGAGGTGAGCACTCGAGCCGCCAGGATACCGGCCTGCAGCGTTCAACGTCTCCCAGCAGGGGTCGCCGGCGATGCCGCTTTCATTGCCCACCCAGCGGTAATCAGGGCCCCCATCGCTGAACATGACCGCTCCAGGCATCAATTCGCGCACGATTTGCCAGGTGTGCTCCCAATCATAGTAGGTCCGATTATCTATCTGGCGCTTCTCCCGGGCACCTCCATAAAAGCCGTCACCGCCGTTGGCGCCATCGAACCAGACCGTAAAGATGTCGCCGTAGTTCGTCAGCAGCTCACGTAACTCGTTGCGGTAGTAGGTAATGTATTCGGGCCTGCTGTAGTCCTTGTGGTTGCGGTCCCAAGGCGAAAGATAAACGCCGAACTTCAATCCGTGGCGTCGGCAGGCCGTAGAGATTTCCTTCACCACGTCGCCATGGCCCCCCTTCCAGGGACTGTTCTTGACCGAATGTTCTGTGTACTGACTGGGCCACAGGCAGAAGCCGTCGTGGTGCTTGGCCGTCAGAATGAGACCTTTCATCCCGGCTTGTCTGGCAGCCGAAACGATCTGGTCGGCATCAAAGTCGGTCGGGTTGAAGACCTTCTCGTCCTCATCCCCATAACCCCATTCCTTGTCAGTGAACGTGTTGACGGTGAAATGAAGGAACCCATAGAACTCCATCTCATGCCAGCGAAGCTGCCTTTCGGTGGGAACCGGGCCGTAAGGCTGCGGCGCCGGGACGGCGGTGCTGCCAGCCGCAACGAGGGTGTTTAGGCTAGTCAAGAGGCCGCAGCACATCACGGCCTGAAGCACGATTTTCATGTAGAGCAGAGTGTACCTACTGCTGGGATTTTGCAATGTCTTCCGAGTCCCAGCCGGGTGCGGGCCGCAGCCGCTCGCCCCATTTGTCTAAGAGCTTGTTAGGAGACTCGGTTTGGAGTCCCGCCTTTAGGCGGTGTCTGCGCCGCGCCGCCTAAAGGCGGGACTCCAAACCTGCAGCAACGGGTCTAAATGGTTATTTTAAACAATCCCTAACGAAGAGCGTTCGGAATTTGCTCGCAAGGCCTCGGCAATGTGAGTCATACTGGCACTCGTATCATGAGGAAACTATGATGAATACCACTAGATGGATAAGCAGAGAGGCATCCGCCATCCTCTGCGCAATTGTTCTGACAGCCGGTCCGCAGGTTATGTCCGCCGCTGGCCAGTCTAGTGCCGCAGCGCTTCGACCCCCTTCGGTCCCATTGGTTGCCTGTGACCCCTATTTCAGCATCTGGTCGCCGGCGGACAAGCTGACGGACGCGGACACAGTCCACTGGACGGGCAAGCCGCATCCCCTCAGAAGCGTGGTGCGGATTGACGGCCAAAGTTATCGCGTGATGGGCACTGGCACCCCAGACGAGCAAGTGCTAGAGCAAGAAAGCCTGACGGTGATGCCCACGCGGACAATCTACACCTTCGAGGGAGCGGGCGTGGCGCTGACGCTCACCTTCATGACGCCCGCGCTGCCGGACGACTTGATGATCTATTCGCGGCCGGTGACTTATGTGACCTACGAGCTTCGCTCCATAGACGGCAAGACTCACGATGTGGTGGTGGGTTTGGGCGCGTTCGCGGCTATCGCCGTCAATGACCCGAAGCAGCAGGTAGTTCTCTCGATCCCAACCCTTGACGCTGCCTTGCGTGTGGCGAAGGTCGGGTCGCGTGACCAGCCGATCCTGGGCAAAAAAGGCGACGATCTGCGCATAGATTGGGGTTATCTATTCCTGGCTGCCCCGGCCTCGCAACAGGCCAAAGTCCGCACCCAGCCGGAAGTTGGAGCGGGTGAGGCGGGCTCCAGCCCGAAAGAGTCAACGGCTGAAGGCGCCGTCGTGAGCGTTCAGTTCGACGATGTCAAAGTCGCCTCTCGCCCCGTCTCTCGCTGGCTCATACTGGCTTACGACGACGAGTATTCGATCCAATATTTCAAGAAGAACCTGCGGCCTTATTGGCGGCGCAATGGGGATGATGCGGCGGCTTTGCTTAAGAAGTCTGCGGCGGAATATGAATCGCTGAAGAAGCAGTGCGAGAAATTCGACTCCGAGTTGATGGCCGCGCTCACCAAGGCCGGCGGGGAAAAGTATGCCCGGCTGTGCGCGCTGGCTTATCGTGAGTGCTGTGCGGCCAACAAGGTCGTGGCGGATGACAACGGCCAGCCGCTCATGTTCCCGAAAGAGAACTTCAGCAATGGCTGCATTGGCACGGTGGACATTATCTACCCCATGGGGCCGCAGTTCCTGTTGCTCAGCCCGTCGCTCACCAAGGCCATGCTGGTCCCCATCCTGGACTACGCGGCCTCGCCGCGGTGGCGCTGGCCCTTTGCGCCGCATGACCTGGGAACCTACCCGCTGGCCAACGGTCAGGTCTATGGCGGCGGCGAACGCACGGAGCGAGACCAGATGCCGGTCGAAGAAACTGGCAACATGCTGGCCCTGCTGGCCGCACTGGCCCGCGTTGAGGGCAATGCGGATTTCTGCGTGAAATACTGGCCCGTGCTGGAGAAGTGGGCGGAGTACCTTAAGGCCAAAGGCTTTGACCCGGAGAACCAGCTTTGCACGGACGACTTCGCGGGTCACCTCGCGCACAACGTGAACCTTTCGGCCAAGGCGATCTGCGGGCTGGGGGCATTTGGTCAACTGTGCGAATTACGCGGCCAAAATGCCGAGGCCGCCGAATACGGCAAGCTGGCGAAGGAACTCGCCCTGAAGTGGGTGAAGGAAGCGGATGACGGCGACCATACCCGCCTGGCGTTCGACAAGCCCGGCACCTGGAGCCAGAAATATAACGTGGTCTGGGACCGCATCCTCGGCCTGGACCTGTTCCCGGCTGCAGCGCTGCGCAAGGAAATGGACTTCTACAAGACAAAGCAGAATGAGTTCGGCCTGCCGCTCGACAGCCGGAAGGACTATACCAAGCTGGACTGGACGCTCTGGACTGCGACGCTCACACAGGACCCGGCCGACTTCAAGGCCTTGCTCGATCCGGTCTATCGCTTCCTCAATGAAACGCCCAACCGCGTGCCTATGACGGACTGGTATGATACCAAGACGGCGAAGCATGTCGGCTTCCAGGCGCGGTCGGTGGTCGGCGGGGTTTTCCTGCAAATGCTCTACGACCGCTCAGGCTGGAAGAAGTGGGCGCGCCGGGACGTGACAAAGGCAGCGAATTGGGCGCCGTTGCCGAAGGCGCCCAAGACTGTCGTGGTTGTGCCTACCTCGGAGAACGAGCCGATGACATGGCGCTACACAATGCAGGCGCCTTCAGGCGATTGGTTCAAGACTGAGTTCGACGCTTCGGCGTGGAAAGAAGGACAGGGCGGGTTTGGGACCCGGGAGACTCCGGGCGCAGTGGTGCGGACCGAGTGGAGCACGCCCGCCATCTGGCTGCGGCGCGAGTTTGTGATACCTGACGGTAAGTGGAGCGACCTCCATTTCCGCATGCACCACGACGAAGATGCAGAGGTATATGTGGATGGTGTCCTTGCCACCCAAGTCTCGGGCTTCGTGGGGGATTACGAGGCCGTGAGGATCAAGACGAAGGCAAGCGAGGTCCTTAAGCCAGGCAAGCATGTTTTGGCCGTGCACTGCAAGCAGACCTCCGGCGGGCAGTACATTGATGTCGGGTTGGTGGATGTGCAGGCGTCGAACTGAGGATTAACAGCGAAGACGCGAAGAATCCCTTGCAACCTGCGGAGCCTGCACGCGGTCTTGACGTGGGGCGCCGCAACGTAAAAGCTGTGCCCGCGATGCCCCCGGCCATCAATTCAGAGCAGTCCCAACCTGTAGCCTTAACAGTACCACCCCAGCGCGGTCTGATCGATCACTACCGCTGGGTGATTTGCGCACTCCTCTTTTTCGCGACCACGATCAACTACATTGACCGGCAGATACTTTCCCTGATCAAGGAGATTCTCGACAAGGAAATCGGCTGGACTAATGAGCAGTTCGGCTGGGTCAACTCTGCTTTTCAGTTTTCCTACGGCATCGGACTCCTGGGCTTTGGGTGGTTTGTGGACCGCTTCGGCACCAAGATGGGATACGCCATTTCCATCATTGCGTGGAGCATCGCGGCGGCAGCCCATTCACTGGTTGGGAGTTTCGCCGGATTCCTGACGGCTCGCTCCGCGCTCGGCTTGGGCGAGGCTGGAAACTTCCCCTCCGCGATCAAGGCCGTGGCGCTATGGTTCCCGAAACGGGAACGCGCTTTTGCGACGAGCATCTTCAATGCAGGCACCAATGCCGGCGCCCTGATTGCCCCGGCCTTCATTCCCTGGATGGCCTACACACTCGGCTGGCAGTCTTGCTTCATTGCCGCGGGCATTGCCGGCTTGCTGTGGTTGTTCCTATGGGTTCCGTTCTATGACACGCCGGATAAGTGCAAACGCGTGGGTGCTGCCGAGTTGGCCGTAATCCGAAGCGACCCTGAGGAGGAGAGGGCGCAAGAAAAGGTGCCATGGCTTAGCCTGCTCGGTTACCGCCAGACATGGTCCTTCTTCATCGCCAAGTTCCTTACCGACCCGGTTTGGTGGTTTTACCTGACCTGGCTGCCCGACTATTTCAAGAAGACTCGGGGGCTGGATATCAAGAAGAGCTGGATCCACATCGTCACTATCTATGGCATCGTGACGGTGCTGAGCATTTTCGGCGGCTGGGTCACGGGGTATCTCACCAAGCGCGGCTGGACAGTGACGCGGGCACGCAAGACAGGCATGTTCGTCTTTGCGCTTTGTGCTCTGCCGATCCTGGTCGTGACTCAGGTGGGGCCGTGGACGGCAGTGCTGCTGATCGGGCTGGCGGCATCGGCTCATCAAGCATGGTCGGCGAATCTGTACACCACGGTGTCCGACATGTTTCCGAAGAGGGCCGTGGCTTCCGTGATCGGCATTGGCGGTATGGCGGGTTCAGTGGGCGGCATCCTTTTTCAACCATTCACGGGCAGGTTGGTTGACCATTTCGAGAAGCAACATAATGCCACCGCGGGGTATGCGATTGTGTTCGGCATCTGTGCTTGCATGTACTTGGTGGCCTTTGCACTGAACCATCTTTGCGCCCCTCGCTTCGAGCCGTTCCGGCTCAAAGATCAGCCTCGGTAGAAGATTCCCCACTCGCCCATAGACTGCTTGATAATTATATGCGCTTGAAAGAACTCGCGTTCACCATGTTGGCGATGCTCGTCAGCGCCGCGGCGCTAGGCGCCAACCCTCCGACGCAGGGTGGCTCGACCGTAGTGAAATCGCCCGACCCAGTGCCACCCCACAAAGATGGCCGGCCGACGGCGGAATACCGGTTGGATGCGCTCGATCAGGGGGTGGTGCTGCGTCACGGCGGCGGGCCGGGCAAATGCGATGATTTAGGGGCGCGCGACATCTGGGTATTCGAAGACGGCGGAAATTACTACATGCATTACGACGCTGCGGGCCCAACGGGTTGGCTGGCTGCGCTGGCGACCAGCAAGGACCTCGTGCATTGGGAGAAGAAGGGGCCGGCACTGGAGTTGGGAAAGCCCGGTGACGACGATTCCAAGAGCGCCTCCTACGGCGTGACCTTCAAGGATGGCAAGACCTGGCACATGTTTTACCTGGGCACACCGAACGTTACGCCCGCGCCTGACATGGTTCCCATGTTCCCGTACCAGACCATGAAGGCCAAGAGTCAGTCACCCTCCGGCCCATGGACGAAGCAACCGGAGGTCGTGCCGTTCCGCTGCCAGCCTGGCACGTATTACTCCGTGACCGCCAGTCCGGGTTACATCGTTAAACAGGGTGGCGAGTACCTGATGTTCTTCAGCGCGGCGGCCTCGCCCCCTACCAAGCGTACCATCGGCATCGCCCGCAGTAAGAGCCTGGACAGCGCGTGGACGCTAGATCCGCAGCCTATTGTCTCTCCGGAGGAGCAAATCGAGAACACCTCACTTTACTTCGAACCGGCCAATAAGACTTGGTTCCTGTTCACCAACCACATCGGCGTGGACGACCGCGGGGAATACACCGATTCCGTCTGGGTGTACTGGAGCAAAGACCTGAATCGCTGGGAGGCGCGCAACAAGGCTGTCGTCCTTGATCGTAAGAACTGCACCTGGTCGAAGGACTGCATCGGGCTGCCTTCGGTCGCGACGTGCGGAAAAAGGCTCGCGGTCCTCTACGATGCACCCGGAAACCATAGCGTCAGCCACATGCGCCGAGATGTTGGTTTGGCCTGGTTGGACTTGCCGATACGGCTGCCAGAGCAGTAGCAGAATCGGAAGCAAGGAAGCCTACTCGTGATAAACCAGCGGATCGGGTCATAACGCCCGAATTCGATCGGAGGGCGCTCTTCACTTAGCGGAAGACCATGAGCCAGTTCATAAAATGTCCGTGCAATCGTTGGCGTGCCTGGGTAGGTTGAATGCGTGAATTGGCAGGACTACATCACAGTTGATCCGGCGGTGTTGGTGGGCAAGCCGATTATCAAGAGCACCCGCCTCTCTGTCGAGTTCATGCTTGGCCTGATTGCACAAGGCTGGCCGGAAGAGGAAATCCTCCGCAACTACCATATAAGCCGAGAACAACTGCGCGCTTGCGCGGCCTATGCCCAAGCACGCGTCAGTGAAGAAAAGGTGTTCGCAACCGCCGCCTGAGCCTTGCGTCTCTGCGCCAACGAAAACCTTCCGGAAGCCTGCGTAATCGCGCTGAGGCAAGCCGGCCACGACGTATTGTGGATTCGCGAAGCGGCTCCCGGGAGTTCAGACGTGGCTGTTCTGTCGCGCGCCCGAGATGAGGAGCGCCTCCTTATCACGTTCGATAAAGACTTCGGTGAATTGGTGTTCCATCGAGGTCTACCTGCTTCCCACGGAGTAGTCCTTCTACGAATCTCCCAACCGTCGGCATCCCTCCTGGCTCAGCGCGTGGTGGCAATCCTCTCGTCCCGTACGGATTGGCATGGACAATACAGCGTTGTTGAGGAGCACACAATTCGGATGCGCCTACTGCCATGAACCACGTAGAACGTTTCCGGGCCGTCATGAACTTCCAGCCGGTGGACCGGTTGCCACGGTGGGAGTGGGCAATGTGGTGGGACCAGACGATCGAGCGCTGGCATGGCGAGGGCCTGCCGGGTGAGTTGAGTTTCAGCCACGTCTTCGACATCGCCCAGCATTTCGGCTTGGACCCTTACCAGCAGTTCTGGTTCAGCACGACGGACCCGACCATCGAGGCAACGCAGCACCACGTGGAAGGGATCGTGACGAACATGGATGACTACCGGCGCATCCGGCCGCAGTTGTTTCCTTGCCACGATGCGGCCATTGCTGCCATGACGTCCTGGGCCGAACGGCAACGCCAGGGCGAGGCGGTGGTGTGGTGCACGCTGGAGGGCTTCTTCTGGTTCCCGCGCACCCTCATGGGCTTCGATAAGCTCATGCTGGCCTTCTACGATCAGCCGGAACTGCTGCATGCGATCAACAGCGATCTGCTCGCCTTCAACCTCGGGCTGCTGGACAAGATCCTCCCGCTCTGCGTTCCGACTTTCATGACCCTCGCCGAGGACATGTCTTACAACCACGGCCCGATGATCTCGAAACAGACCTTCGACCAGTTTGTGGCGCCGTATTACCGGCAGCTTGTGCCGCGCTTGCTGGAACGTAATATCATGCCGTTTGTAGACACGGATGGGGATGTCACATTGCTGGTGCCGTGGCTGGCGGAGCTGGGCGTGGATGGCGTGCTGCCGCTGGAGCGGCAGGCCGGCGTTGACGGGATGCGCCTGCGCGAGCGTTACCCGCGGCTGCGGATGGTTGGTCATTTCGACAAGATGACTATGAACCGCGGAGAGGCGGCCATGCGTGCGGAGTTCGAACGGCTCCTGCCACTCATGAAAAAGGGCGGATTTATCCCCAGCGTGGACCACCAGACGCCGCCGGGGGTGTCGCTACAAGAGTATCGTGTTTATCTCGCGCTTTTAAAGGAATTCATGGACGCAGGGCACCCATGAGCAAGAACAGGAGCGCAGCCTTCAGGCTGCAGCAGCGCCCGAACTTGCCGACGCGCCAGAAAATGCTGGTGACCGCCGCGCGCACATGGCTTCTGCAGCCTGAAGGCTGCGCTCCTATGCCGTTGTCGCTACCGCCATCGTTGTCCACGTCTTCATCCTTGCATGTAATGCCTTGCCTGCGACTGATTTTGCGCACTCGTCCCACCGAAGCCGTCCCCACGCCTACGTATTCCTGATATTATGAAAACTCGTCTTCTGCCGTTGCTCCTCGCTCTGAGCTGTTTCAACTACACCAGCCCCGCCGCCGACCCGCTCGAAAGCGGCTTCGCGCAACCGCCGGACTCTACCAAGCCCTGGTGCTACTGGTATTGGATTACCGATAACATCTCGCGGGAGGGAATTACCAAAGACCTAGAAGCCATGAAGCGCGTCGGTATTAGCGAGGCCTTCATCGGGAATATCTTCCTCGACGAGGTCAAGCATGGGGCGGTGAAAGCCCTGACGGAGGAATGGTGGGGCATGGTCGAGCATGCCATCCGCGAGGGCGGGCGGCTCGGGGTGGATATTGGCATGTTCAACTGCCCGGGGTGGAGCCAGTCGGGCGGGCCATGGATCAAGCCCGAGGAATCCATGCGCTATGTGGTCAACACTGAACGCCGAGTCAAAGGGCCGGCTCACTTTGCGGAGAAGCTGCCCCAGCCAAACGAGCCGTTTCAGGACATTGCAGTGATCGCTTTCCCCGCGCCGCAGAGCGATACCGATACCATAGCAGTTCATTCCCCGCGAGTGACTTGCACTCCCTCAGCCGAGGGCGCGGAGCGGATGGTGGATGGAAACCGCAAGACGGCACTGCTGTTCCCCAGCGGGGCCGGGCAAAAGAAGACACCGTTCATAGTGGAGTTGGCCGTTGCGGAGCCGTTCACCGCTCGCAGCCTCGTGCTGTATCCTGCCGAGCTTCAATTCGCCGCTCAATGCGAACTGCAGGCCGCGGACGCGAACGGCGAGTTCCACACCATTCGCCAGTTCCCGCTCGACCGCTCGAATACCAATGTGAATGTCGGGCCAATCGAGTTCGGGCCGGTGGCCGTTTCCTTTCCTGCCCAAACTGCGAAGCGCTTTCGGCTCCTCGTTAGCGATATCCGCGGCGGGGGCGGGCTGGCGGAAATCGAGCTATCCGGTGCCGCCCGGCTGGAGCGGTTCGTCGAGAAGCAGCTCGGCAAGATGCATCCTACGCCGCTACCGATGTGGGACGCTTACCTCTGGCCCAGGACGGGTGAACCGGAATCGCCCGAGTTCACGGTTCCTTCGGAGGCAGTGCTGAATTTGAGCGCGAAGTTGGCGGCGGACGGCACCCTGCAGTGGGACGTGCCGAAGGGTGAATGGATCATCCTGCGCACCGGCCTGACTCCGACCGGCACGCGTAATGCACCCGCGTCGCCTGAAGGACAAGGGCTGGAAGTGGACAAGATGAATCGTGCTGCCGCGCGCGCGCACTTCGACGCCTATATCGGAAAACTGTTACAGCGAATGCCCAAAGCCGATCGCAAAGCCTTCAAGCACGTCGTCGCCGATAGCTACGAGATGGGCTCGCAGAATTGGACGGACGGCTTCACTGAGCTCTTCCGCAAACGCTATGGCTATGACCCCCGCTCCTGGCTGCCAGTGCTGACCGGCCGCCTGGTTGGCAGCGCCGATCAATCCGACCGTTTTCTGTGGGACCTGCGGCGACTGGTCGCGGACCAGATTGCGCTCGATTACGTGGGCGGATTGCGCGACGCAGCCCATCAGCACGGACTGCGGCTATGGTTGGAGAATTACGGTCACTGGGGCTACCCGGCGGAGTTTCTGCAATACGGGGGCCAGACGGATGAGGTTAGCGGCGAGTTCTGGGCCACCGGCGATTTGGGGAGCATTGAATTAAGATGCGCCTCCTCGGCTGCACACATCTATGGCAAGCCCATTGTCCACTCAGAGGCCTTCACGAGCGGCGTGTTGTTCGAGAGCACGCCATGGTCGCTCAAGCGTCGCGGCGACTGGGCGCTCACGGAGGGTATCAACCACTGGGTCCTGCATGTTTATGTCCACCAGCCCTGGGACGACCGCCGTCCCGGCGTCAACGCCTGGTTCAGCACCGAGTTCAATCGCAACAACACGTGGTTTGAGCAAAGCCGCGCGTGGATCAACTACTACCGGCGCTGCGATTTCCTGCTCCAGCAAGGCCACCCTGTGGCCGACCTAGCCTACTTCATTGGCGAGGATACGCCCAAAATGACGGGCATCCGGAAACCCGCTCTGCCGGCGGGCTACAACTTCGATTACATCAACGCCGAGGTCATCGAGCATCGGCTGACCGTCAAGGACGGCCGCTTCGTGCTGCCCGATGGCATGTCGTATCGGCTGCTGGTGCTGCCAGAGCTGGAGAGTATGCGGCCTGAATTGCTGGCAAAGATCCGCGACTTAGTGAAGGCGGGCGGGACCGTACTAGGCCCTCCTCCCTCGCATTCGCCTAGTCTCAAGGACTATCCTGCGTGCGACGCACGCGTTAAGAAGCTCGCCGACGAATTGTGGGGCGAGGCAAGGGAGGCCAGCACGCCTACTTCTTCACGCATCGCGCATCACGCATCAGGCAAGGGCCGGGTCTTCAGTGGCAGCGAACTGCAACCCGTGCTCGACGAGCTGGGCATCAGGCCCGACTTCGGCGGGGCTGATCCGAAGCAGATACTCTCCACGCACCGATCGAGCCCGGAGGCCGACATCTATTTCCTTTCTAACCAGGGTGATCAGGCGGCGAGAATTACACCGGAGTTTCGGGTGAGCGGCAAGCTGCCTGAGTTCTGGGACGCGGCCAGCGGGCGCATGGTCAAGGCGGCGGCCTTTGAGCAGACCGCGAGCGGTATCCGAGTGCCGATCGAGCTCGAGCCCCGTGGGTCGTTGTTTGTGCTATTCCGCGAGCCAGTGGGCACGCTGCCCGCGGTCACGCAAGCTACCCGGGACGGCGAGATCATTCTGACGACTGCGGTAAAGGCAGCGTCCGCCCAATCGGCTACCGACAACCGCAATGCGGTCAACAACTTCACCATTGCCGGATGGATGAAGCCGGCAGTGGACATTGGGATGCCCGGGCAGACCAACTCGGGGGTGTTCCTCAACCTCGCGCGCAATGATGCGGTGTTCCCGACGCACGGCGAATCGGCTTTCGCTGATCCGACCCACTCCTGCGCAGGCATCGCTGCCGGTCGTAACGGCATCTGCGTCTATGAGCATTCGGGGAATTATTTCGCGCCACTGCTTGCCTACTCTGCTCCACTCACGAACTGGACACATGTGGTGGTCGTATATGAAGGCGGCACGCCGAGCCTGTATCTAAACGGCGCGCTGGCGCACCGCGGGGTGCAAAGCCAATTCAAGGTCCACTCCGGCTTTAGCGTGGACCCAGCGAGCAGCAGCGCCTTCAAAGGCCAGCTAAGCGGGCTGTGTGATTTCGGTCGGGCGCTAACGGCTACCGAAGTGGCCGAGCTAGCAAAGTCGAAGCCACCGGCAGATTCCAGTTCATCCAATGCGCCTTTCGCTGTTGTTCAAGCCGGCAAAGGAAAACTGGAAGCCGAAGTTCAGGCCTCGGGGAACTATGAAATCAAGCTCTCCAACGGACGCACCAGCGCATTTCAGGCCGGGGGGCTGCCGGGACCGCTGGAGATCAGCGGGCCATGGGACGTGCGCCTGCCAGCGGACATGGATGTGCCCGGACATCTTGCATTGGAGAAGTTGTGTTCTCTGACAGAGTATCCCAGCGAAGCAGTGAAGTATTTCTCTGGCACCGCCACCTATGAGCGCACGTTCGACCTGCCCGCCGATCGATTGGGCGCGGGCAAAGGATTGCTGCTCGATTTGGGACGGGTCGAAGCCATGGCGGAAGTGCTGCTCAACGGCAGGAACCTGGGAGTGTTCTGGAAGCCGCCTTTCGTCATAGAAATCAGCGATGCAGCCAAGCCGGGAGCGAATCGCCTGGAGGTGCGCGTGACCAGCACCTGGCGCAACCGATTGATCGGCGACGCGAAGTATCCCAACGGCTTCCCAAGCTCGGAAGCGGCGCCAGGCGGGAAACCACAGTTCAAGCCTTACCTGGGTGTTGATCTCAAGCTGAGCCCCAACGAGGCTCCGGCCCCCTTTGGTCTGATAGGACCGGTGCAGTTGCGGACCACCCAGCGGTTTGTCCTTTCACCCTGAGTGTGAGGACCTTCTGGCCGTCGGCGATGGCCCCGTCCTCGACGCTTGTTTACCAGGCTGACCTGGAACAGTGATGGGAAGGTTTCGCCGAGCCTTTGCACAGGGGATCACCCGGCCTATGTATGAAGTCCACAATTCTTGCCGATTGGCAACGGAAGCAACGAGGAGTATTGTCCGGACATGGTTTCCGATCGAGATAGAGCAATCATAACAGCCCTTGCTCGCCATTACGGCGCGGGGGCTGTGTTGCTCTTTGGGTCTAGCGCCGGCCAGCGCGGTGGCGGCCGGGACCTTGACCTCGCTGTCGAAGGGGTAGCTCCAGATCGATTCTTCCAATTCGTCGGCCACCTGATGTTGGCGCTCTCCCAGCCGGTGGATGTCGTGGCGTTGGAGAAACGCTCTAAACTGAGCACGCTAATTAGGCTCGAGGGAATCCCCATCTATGGCGAGCCTTCAGGAGAAAATTGAGGCGGAGCTAGAGCAAATGGAGCGAGCGCTGAAAGAGATGCCTGGCGCGCGCCAAGTCGGCAAACTGTCAGTGCTGGAACTCGGAGGCACAGCGTCGTTGCTGAGTTCGATCTATCACGGAGTCGAGAATATCATGAAGCAGGGGTTGCTCGCGCGGGGGACCGCCCTGCCGAGCGGGGCAACCTGGCATCGCGATCTTCTTCAGTCGGCCCGCCAGGAGGGGATCATTTCAGATCGACTGCGAGACCGGTTGGCAACTTTCATGGCATTTCGACACTTCTTCACTCATGCCTACGGCTTCGATCTTGACCCTCAACTGATAGCCCCGCTAGTTCGGGATGTCCGACTGGTCTTCGCCTCGTTCAAGAAAGAGGCAAAGCAGTTTGCGCGGTTGCAGGCGATGAAGGGTCATAACTCTGGATCCTTTTTGAAAAGCGTGCGGACGAACCGCCGTAATTCCACAACCGCCGGGTGATGGCCGTGGACAAAGGCGATCGGGAGAGCTAGGAAACCAAAGCGGTAAATTGGAGGCATTCAATCGCAATGACACCGGGGCGAGGCGTCCCGGCCCGAACATTTCACACCCGCCGGAGCGACGGTCTCCGACCCTGCGGCTCCCAGCCATTTGGCCGACGCCGGGTCGGAGACCGGCGCTCCGGCCTGCAGGCGTTTCAAGACGAGGGTGAAAAATCCAGGCTGGCGGCCGTCTGAGCGCGAATCGTCCCTA
>Ga0118677_10002033_pt1 | contig 41560 bp, 24 predicted proteins | sample AliMusrvi5mmetaG_FD_86154 | JGI IMG/M metagenome (GOLD analysis project Ga0118677, IMG submission 86154)
ACTTGAGCTTTTTACGCATCCCAAGATTATGCCAGATTTTCAAAGAGCCAAACAGCCATGCCTGCGAAGTGAAGAACTGCGCTACACCCTATGATTTACCCACTCAAAACGGAGAAGACCCTTTAAGTGTTTCAGGGCAAATTATTAGTGAAGGGGTGCCGACGGGTATTGCTGGAGGGGAGACAGGCATGGGGCGGATCGGGCCGAGGAGGAACCGGCGCGAAGTCGCCGGGCCGGCCGCAGGCCCGATCCGCCCCATGCCTGGCAGGACCCCGAACTAGCAGCCGCCGGCGAAACCCCGCTCTACCGTGCGCCACTTCTGATAGTTATCTGTTTCAATTTTCTTTTTGATGTTTATTGAGCGGTGGAAGTTGTGGTGGAGTTCGGAACTGTAGGCTGATGGGTGGCGGGCTTGGCCGCGGTGGTCATAGTCTTTTTTACGTATTTCAGTTTTTCTATCGTCGTGCCGGGGAAGTAGAACTCTATGATCTCCCGGTAGTCCTTGCCGTATTTGCCCGCCATCCCCGCCGCGCCGGACTGGCACATCCCTATCCCGTGCCCCCAGCCTCCGCCGTAGATCCAGTAGTTGCGGACCTTCCCGTTCTTGAAGCGGTTCACCTCTATGAAGAACAAGGTGCTCTTCAGGGAACTGAAGCCGAGGATGTTGCGGATGAGATGCTCGCGCTCGACGATAACAGTCTTTTTCGAGCCTACCAGCCTTATGGAATTGACATTCCCCGACGGGCTGCGTTTGAGCGGGATAAGGTCTAGCAGCGTGCCGATCTTGTAATCCTCGTTTATCCGGAACTCCATGTCTTTTTGTTTGATGATGCGGATCCAGCGGAATTCCGAAGAGCGCACGCGGCCCGGATAATTGCAGTTCGCCGGCGGCTCGCCGGTTATCCACTGGTGGAACTTCCAGGGGGAATCGAGCGGCTTCGCAAGCTCGGGCGGCAGGTCCTGGTGGGTGGTAAGGTAGGGCGAGTCGCCCCAGCCCGAAACCTCGGAGGAGGCCTGCATATAGCCGCCGCAATTGGAGTGGTAGAAAGTGTAGGCCGGCTTGGCGTGGTAAGTAAGGATCTCGCCCTCCGTCTCGAGCACCGCCCGGTCGGTGGTGTTGGCCTCGGTCATGACCCCTTTGTAGGCCTGGCAGTGCTCGCCGTCGCACATGTGATAGCCGTCGGCTTTATGCGTGCCTCCGCGCGCGCGGCGTATGATGGCCTGCGTGCGCGCCAGCACGGCCTGGGCCTTCAGCGACTCGTAAGGCCACTGGGCCGAGACTTCGCTTGGGACCACGCCCAGCAGATAAACTTCCAGATCCACGACGTTGACCACGCCGATGCCGCGGCCCGGTATCGGAAAAAGCTCCATCATTCCGCGGTACTCCCTGTCGGAATAGCGGAACCACTGATTGGCGGAATTTTTTACGTTCTCGAAGATGATGGTGCCGCGCTTCAGGTTCTCCGGCCTTATGATCAGCGCGCCGGTGAAGGAACCGTAAACGGTGCCGGCCGGATCTTCGATCTGGATCTTTCCGTCCTTGTAGACCGCGGTCCAGGCTTTGTCGGGCGGTATCCTGGCGTAGATCTTCCCGGTGGCTTTGCCGCGCACTATAAGGCCTTCGTACGACTTGAATTTCAGGATATTGTTCCTGCCCTGCTTTCCCGTATTGTCGGTGCCTATGCCGACGCGCACCTTTACGGCTCTGCTCAGTTCGTCCAGGACGGGAACTGGAGGCATTTGCAGAGGCTTCACTATCCGGAAGGGGGGACGGATCTCTTCCGGCTGTTTCGAAAGTTTGCCCGCCAGCACTTTTATCATTTTGGAGGCTATGGGATGGTCCGGCGCGTAGTCCAGAACGCGGTAATACTGGTTCCACGCTTCGTTGAATTTCCCTTCGCGGGCGTAGATGCCCGCCAGCGGCAGGCGCGCTTCGATGAAAGAGGGGTCCTTGCGCAGCGCTTCGATAAGGCTCTCCTGGGCTTCCTTGTACATCTTGAAGTTCATGTAGTTCCATGCCATTATGTAGTCCACGCCGGCGAAATCAGGGCGCAGCTTCCGGTAAAGGTCCAGGTATTCCAGGGTTTTAGTTTTGTCGCCGAGATTAGAATAGACGCTGGTCAGGCCGAGGGCGGCGCGGATATTCAGCGGCTGAATCAGCTGGGCGCGCTCAAAACAGGCCTTGGCGCCCTCGTAATCGGCCAGGTGGAATTTCAGCCAGCCCAGTTCCGCCAGAACGTCGCTTTGATCAAGGCCGGTTATAAGGGCCGCCTTTTCAAGCGCGGCGGCCCCTTCGGCATAGCGCCCCAACTGTTTGTAGACGATCGCAGCGTCCATCAGCGGCTGGATGGTCGTGGTGGTGTCCGCGGCAAGTTTCATGTAGGCCGCCGCCGACTTCGAAAGGTTGCCGTCCAGGTAAAGGCGGTAGGCGCCGGCGGCGCCGTCCGCGCGGCAGGTGGGAACGCAGAGCGCGGCGAGCAGCAGGAGAAAAATAGAAAGGGAGGACATTAATTTCATCATCTGATACAATAATAGAATCTTTTCTATATCGTATGAAATTATAGGGCGCGGATAAAAACGACCTTGGTCGTCCCCGCCCCGCACTTTTTCTAAAATGGGTCAAAGTGCGGGGCCCGCATGTTGTAGGCGGGGATCCATTTAAAGAAGATGGGTTTGAGATTTGTTGGATTCCTGCCAAAAGCACGCAGGAATGACAGAACAACTGAAGGAGCCGGAATGGATATCAGCGACGCGGAACTCGTAAAAGCCTTTAAAGAAGGCGATGCCGTCGCTTTGGACGAGCTGATAGGCAGATATAAAGAGCGGCTTTACGCCTACCTCCTCAGGCTGTCGCGCGACCGCGACGCCGCCGACGACCTGCTGCAGGAAGTTTTTATCAAGATCGTAAAAAAGATCGATTCCTACGGCGAGCGGAAAAAATTTTCCGCCTGGCTGTTCACCGTGGCCCACCACGCCGCGATGGACCATTTCCGCTCAGGCAGCCGCCGCCGGGAAGAGTCGCTGGATACGCAGGGCGAGGACAGGACCCCGCTGGCGGAGACGCTTTCCTCCCCCGAACCCGGCCCCGACAAGCTGCTGGAGGACGCGGAGCGCGCGGCCGTCCTTCAGGCGGCTTTCGACCGCCTTTCCTCCGAACAGCGGGAGATCTTCCTGATGCGCCATTACTCCGGCTTGTCGTTCAAAGAGATAGCGGAGATCCTTGGCGTGCCCATCGGCACCGTCCTGGCGCGCATGTCGCGCGCGATGGCGAAAATGCGTTCCGAACTCGGCAAACCGGAATGACCTGCGGGAATTTTAAATTATTTAAGCACATACTGATGAGAATAGTATCACACGAAGCCCCGAAGGCACAAAGAAGAAACGGAAGTGAGAGGGGGATTAAACACTAAGTACACGAAGTTCGGAACAGATAAGGACACCAAGTTTTTTAGGGTATGTTCTTCGTGGACTTTCTGTTGATCAGCTTTGTGCCCTTTGTGTTTAATTCGTTCGGTTTGACTTTGTGACTTCGCGGCTTTGTGTGAGAATTAGCAAAAAAATAATAATAGGTGCAATAAAAACGGGAGGCGGGGCGTTATGTCAATAAGGGCTACACATATGAACTGCGGATACAAAGAAAAGACCATACTTTACTTCTACGGAGAGCTGCCCGGCGGCTCCGCGGAGATGGAGGCTCATCTCGGCGCCTGCGCCTCGTGCGCGGCCGACCTTGCGGCTCTCAAAGGACTTTCGGACGGGTTTTCCGCTTTCCGGCCCGAGCCGCCGGTCCTTCGGGCCTCCGGCCTTATCGAGGCCGCCCGCGGGGCTCCGATCTCGGAGCAGGTAATGGCCTGGTTCAGGAGTCTGGCTCTATCCGGGGCGGCAACGGCGGTTTTCCTGCTGGCGTTCCAGGCGCTGTCGCCCAGGAACGGAACCTCCGCCTGGGCGGAGCTGGACTCGCGGCTGGACAGCGTGGAATACAATATCTACAGCCTGCAGGACGATATGGCCTATTCTTCAGCCGCGGATTTCGATTACGGATATGCGGATATAGAAAATCAAAAAGGGGAGGAAATATGAAAAAGAAGCTGATAACGCTGTTAGGGATACTGGCATTGACCGCCATCCCGGCCGTTTATTCGGCCGCGCAGGGGATGGACGAGCCCAAGGACATGGACGAGGGCTCCGGCTGGCAGAGCGGGCGGCACGGCGGCGGAATGGACAAGGAAACGATGATGAGGCCGCGCGGCTCCGGCGGACTGGAAGAAATGAAGGGGATGAAGGAAGGGCAGGGCGGCCCCGGGTTCATGACGGAAGAGGAGACCCTGGCCGTGATCAAAAAGAACGATCCCGCTTTCGCCGACAAGCTGGCCGACTTCAAGACCGCGGCCCCCGGCAAATATAAGATGATAATAGCGATCGGCGGAAAAATGCTGGCCGGCGCCAGATTCGAGCAGGACGCGAACATGGAAAAGGACGCCGTCAGGGGGCTGTCGCTCGAGTTCGACAGCAAAGAACTGGGCCTGAAATACGATAAGGCCGCGGACGCAGATAAACCCGCTATCAAAGCCGATCTTAAGGCCAAGGTCGCGGAACTGTTCGACCTGCGCCTTAAAGGCCAGGAGATCCGTATAAGCAGGATGGAGAAGGAACTGGCCAGGCTCAAAAAGAACCTGGAAAACAGGAAAGCCAATAAAGCCAAGATCGTAGACGAACGGCTGGAGCAGCTGACCGGAGAGGGATACGGGTGGTAAGGACTAGCCGCAAGACACAGGCCACAAGTCACAAGCCGGAGGGCGCAGGGGTTGACCTGTTGCGGGCATAATCCGGATACCGGTTGTTTAAACTAAAAAAATCTCCCGGAGCTTTTCTAAGCCCGGGGGATTTTAATTTTTACTATTTAAAATTTACGAACTCGGAATAAACACGAAGTACACAAAGTTCGGAACAGCTAAAGTACACAAAGTTTTTTCGGATATAATCTTCGTGAACTTTCCGTGCAAAACTTTGTGCCCTTTGTGTTTGATTTTTTTGGTTTGACTTTGTGGCTTAGTGGCTTTGTGTGAGAAATATCGAGAAGGAAGAGAAAAATGTTATCACACGAAGCCACGAAGGCACGAAGAAGAAAAGCTGGGGAAGGGATTAACATGGATATACAGGATTAACAGGATTTTGTAGTTCCCGGTGTTATCCTGTCTATCCTGTGCATCCATGTGAGTATTTTAGCTTTGAGCTTTTTATTACAAAGTCCGGAATAAACACGAAGTACACGAAGTTCGGAACAGATAAGGGCACAAAGGTTTTTCGGATATGTTCTTTGTGAACTTTCTGTTGATTAACTTCGTGACCTTTGTGTTGATTCGTTTGGGTTGACTTTGTGGCTTAGTGGCTTTGTGTGAGAAATATCGAGAAGGAAGAGAAAAATGTTATCACACGAAGCCACGAAGGCACGAAGAAGAAAAGCTGGGGAAGGGATTAACATGGATATACAGGATTAACAGGATTTTGTAGTTCCCGGTGTTATCCTGTCTATCCTGTGCATCCATGTGAGTATTTTAGCTTTGAGCTTTTTATTACAAAGTCCGGAATAAACACGAAGTACACGAAGTTCGGAACAGCTAAAGTACACAAAGTTTTTTCGGATATGACTTTAGTGAACTTTCCGTTGATCAACTTTGTGACCTTTGTGGTTAAATCTATAAAACTTTGTGGCTTTGTGTGAGAAAAAATCAAATTTGCGATCAATGCCCGTACTTTTTTTGTACTTCGCTGGTGTCGAATTTATTCACCACGCCGGACACGTCGGGGTTGCTTAAGAGCATATTGAGCGTGTTAGGGTTCGACATCGCCAAAGAGACGAGCTGCGGATTGGAGGTCATTAGGTCCCCGAGCGCCTTTGGGTCGTTCATAAGCGCCTTGGCCGCTGGGGTGTCGAGGAGCGCGCTGACCAGGCCGCTTGAGGCGACGGCGCTGATGATGGCGGGGTTGTTCAGCGCGGCTTTTACCAGGGAATTATTAAGGAAATTGGCCGGTCCGTCGCTCTTAAGGTAGTTGGCGAGGCCCTGGGGACTGGCCGTGGCGGCTTTGACGGCGCCCCTTGACATGAAGCCGCTGACTACATATTTGTTGCTGAAGATCGCGTTCAGGGCTTTGGGATTGTTCATGACCCGGCTTACGGCGTTGCCCATGAGGCCCTGGGTAAAGCCGACCGACTGCTGTTCGCGCGCCTTTAGCGCGTCAACGCCGCTCTGTCCGTAATCTATTTTGCCGTTCCGGTTCTGGTTCCCGGCCGTAGCCGCCGCGGCGCCGCGCTTTTCCTCCGTTTCCCGTTCCTGCGTCCGTTGTTCCTCCGCGATCTTTTCTTCACGGGCGGCCGCGGCTTTTGATTTATAGCGCACGCCCATGATGCCTTCGTCCAGCCCGGGGTCGCCTTCCGCCGGCTTTTCGGTTTTGCGGACCTCGCCTTCCTGCGAGTTGAAGACGGAATACTCGTCTTTGGAAAGATCGATGTCTCCGGAATTGGCTTTTTTCATCCAGCGGTACGCGGGCCAGGCGGCGATGATAAAGACCGGGATCAGCCAAAACCAGATAGTCGAACCTTTGCCCTTTCGCTCTTCTTCCATAATGATAATATAACACGGCCCGGGCCGGATGTCAATATCTCCCAAATCCTCCGATAAAGGATATGGGTGAAAAGTTCTTTATTTGTTTCTCAATCACATAGGTCCCAAATCCTCCCATATTCGGAGGATTTGGGAAGAGGTTCGGATAAAAAACCGTCCCGTTTTTTTATGTTATAATTATCAAGTATATATGCTTTACGAATCGACAAAGATAATGGCGGTGGCGTTCACCAATCTGGCGCAGGCGCTTTTGTTCCTGACGGGTATTTTCTATCTTTGTCTGAGCCTTCGCGGTTTTTTCAGGGGCCGCCGTCCGCCTAAAACCGAAGTCCTTCGCCGCTTCGCCGTTCTTCTGCCGGCCTATAATGAGGAAAAAGTGATACGTTTTTCATTGGAAAGTTTTAAAAAAATGGATTACCCGGCCGGCCGGTTCGATATTTTTCTGGCGGCCGACCATTGTACCGACGAAACCATGAGCATCGCCGCCGGCCTCGGGGTTAAAGTGCTGGATTACTCCGGACCCGGAAAGAAGCCCGGCAAGGGCCGCGCGCTTAAATGGGCTACGGAGCGGGTCCTGGCCATCGGCGGGTCTGCTCCGCTTAACGATAGCTTCGCAGGACCCTCTCCCTTCGAAGCTCCTGCTAAAAACGCCGGAGCGAAAGAAGACGGCTATGACGCCATTTGTTATTTTGACGCCGATTCTCTGGCGCATCCGCGTTTCCTGAAAGCCATGAACTCTCACCTGGCGGCGGGAGAGACGGCCGTTCAGGGCCGTCAGCTGGCAAAGAACACCGACTGCTGTCTGTCCAGGATCCTCGCGGCCGGCCATATCGTCTCCAACAGATTCTTCCAGCGGCCCAAATACGCGCTCGGTCTTTCCGCCACCCTGCACGGAAAGGGCATGTGTTTTTCGCGCGAAACGGCCGCGCTTTACCCCTGGGACGAGACCTGCCTGACCGAAGACCTTGAGATGCAGATGCGGCTTATCCGCGCGGGAGTGCGCATAACCTGGGCGGAGGACGCCATAGTCTACGACGAAGAACCGGAGAACCTGAGAGCGTATATAATCAGGAACGTGCGGTGGACGCGCGGCTCCCTGGATACCGCGCGCCGCCATCTGGGAGGGCTGTTCCGCCGCGCTTTCACGCGGCTGGACCCAAGAGCTTTCGAGGGGGCCGTTTATTGCGCGCAGACCTACCGTCTGGCCGTGGTGACCCTGACGGCGGCGCTGATCTGGGCCACCAAGGACTCCTTCAACCTTTTCGTCTGGCTGTACCGCCAATTGCCGGGCGCGGAAATGACCGTGAAGGTGATCAACCTCCTGCCGCTGGTTCTGTACCCTTCTGTGGCGCTGCTCATGGAAAGGGCGAAACCTGATGTTTTCGCGGCTTATTTCCTCTCGCCTGCGCTGGGTTTCTTCCGTCTGCCCGTCTTTATCGCGGGAGTATTCAGGGGCAGGCTGGATTGGGGACGTACCGATCATATAAGCCAGGTCTCGATCTCGGACCTGGTCGATTGAACCGGCGCTGGAGGGCCGCGCAGGGGCATCGCGCGGTCCGTAATAAATTTGAAATAAAGATAGTGTAAGATTCAAGCGACTGTTTAATATCTTTTTATAGAGCCGTTCATGCGCCCGAGGCATTACGAATACGGAGGCTGACCAATGAGAAAAGCGATTATTATTGCCGCGCTAGCCCTGCTGTCCCCGGCGGTTAAGGCCGGAGATGCGCAGCCGCCCGACCTGCCGGCCGTCAAAGAGGACGTCCCGGGTCAGGCCCCGGAATCCGATGTTTCCAGGCCCGACTCACAGAAGATCCTGGCCGGCCTGACCGCCGAATTGCGTCTTAGCGCCAAGCAGGAAGCGCACATCTCCTCCGCTATAGACGCAAGGAGCAAAAGTTTCGACAAACTGCTCAAGGACTACGACAAGGCTTCCGCCGAAGAGACGACGTGGCGCAACAAGGTGAACGATCTGAAGCGCCAGATGGTCAAAATAAATAAAGAGCTGCCGGACGCGATCCGGGATTTCCTGGACGACGACCAGCGTCAGAGTTACGACGCGCTGCTGGCCGCAAGGAACAAGCCGGCTCCCGGTAACGACCGGCCGGCGGCCGCGCCCGAAGCCGCGGCCCAGGCCGGGCCCGCCGCCGCCCCGACCCACAAGCTTGTGAAAAGACGCAAGCTTGTAAAGAGAAAGAAAAACAGAGCCGGCGGCCGTTCCGCCGAGGCTCTCACGGAGGCTCCGGCGGCCCCGCCCGCGGCGGCGGGGGAAGCGGAAGAAGATTCGGGGCAGGTCATGGTGGACAAGGAGCCCGCCGCCGCCAAACCGCCCAGAACTGCGTCCGGGACCGGTAAGAAGCGCGTGCTTAGAAAAAAAACCGCGCACGCCGCCAGAACGGCTCCCCCGGCGAAAGAAGCGGCCCCGGCCGAAGATATAATGGCCAATGAACCTGCGGATTCAGACACGGCAGGAAAGGAAGCCCCCGCCAAAGCGGAGGAAGACGCCGGATCTTACCCATAACAGCAGTGGTCGGTGATCAGTGGACAGTGGTCAGTTGCCGGCCACTGTCCGCTATTTGGCGAAATGTGATTTTTCTCCATTGATTTTCCGGTTTTCGCGATATAAACTGTTAATATGCAGCGGGAGTTTAAGGACTTTCAGATGCGGATATTGAACGAATTTTTCAGGCCGCGCCGGATATTATCCGGCGGCGTCCGTTCGTCTGGAGAAAACGATACGGCCGGTCTTTCGCGTTCACACGGGCCTTCCCTGTCCCGCCGCGCGGGCGTCAGCCTGGTCGAGCTCATGATCGCGCTAGCCATCCTTACCATAGGCATCGTGAGCCTGATGGGTACTTTCTCTTACATACAAAAAGCCGTTCAGCTCTCCAAAAACAGGACGCTCGCCTCCAACCTGGCCCAGGAAAAGATGCAGATCCTGAAGCAGAAGTCGTATTACCAGGTGATCGTGACCACCGATCCGGACCATAACACCACCGACTTCGCCCCCGACGTCCTGGATTTTGACACCGGCTATTTTCCGCCGGAAAATGTCACGGAAGCCGGCGTCACCTATACGCGCTATACCTATGTGCAATTGGTCAAGGAGGACTCCGGCGTGCTTATGGACCTCGCGCCGCACGTCCCGGATACCGGCATGAAGCGTATAACCGTGACCGTGACATGGGGCGTCGCCGGCGGCAAACGCAGGGTGACCGTCCGCAGCATTCTGGCTAATCCAGACACGGTGCTGAGCAACGTCATTTTCAGCGGTACGGTCAAAACCACGGATACGGTCCCGGTGGCGCTCACGGGGGCCGTGGTCCAGATCGCCGAAGGGGCCGGCTGGAGCGACACCTGCGACTCTTCGGGGCAATATACGATAAACGCCACACCCGGAACTTACACCCTGATAGCTTCCTCCACGGGTTATTATTCGTCCCTGAAAACCGTGGTCATAGCCGCCGGCACCAGCCAGACGAATAATTTCAATCTGAGAAAAATAGCGACCGGCAGTATCGTCGGCTTTCCCTGGCTGCAGGACCATCTTGTCATCAGCCAGGTGGTGGGCAGCACGGTCAACTCCTCAGGCTACGATCAGGAATACGTGGAGGTGTTCAATCCTTCCACGTATTCCTGGACCATGGGCGGACAGGTCGGCCTTAAATTCCAGCGCGCCGGCGATTCGGCGGCGCGGACCATCTCGATAGATTATCGTCTTCCGGCGATAGACCCCGGCGAGTTCTATCTTTTCGCCAATACCGGCACCGTGAACGCCGGCGGCGTCGTAATGCCCGCCGACGCCGTCTGGACGAGCACTAATTCCACCACCTTTTTCCCCTATTTTGGGACGCAAGCCAACATAATACCGGTGGATGACGGTACCGCGCCCGAGATCTTCAATAGCGAGGGGGGCGGCTCCCTTATGCTCTACCGGATCTCCGACGGAACGGCGATAGACGCGGTGGGCTGGGACAAGACCGGCCGCCCGGCGCCGTTCGACGAGGGCACGGCCATTCAATCGAACCTCGGGCAAGGGCTTTCCCGCAACGAGCTTTACGCCCGCATCACCAGCACTAGCGACACCGCCGGCGTGAACTCGACTTACGGACCCGCTTACGATTCCAGGAACAACAGCACCGACTTATACGACTATTCGTCCGGGATAAGCCTCCCGCCGCACAATTCCTTAGTGACCGCGAAGCCGGTGATCTCCGGCACGCCCGCCGCCGGCGCCGTGATCTCCTGCTCCGACGGCCTTTCAGCCTCCACCGCGGCGGTCCTTATGACGAACGCATCCCTGAAGTCCTACGCCTACTTCTCCCTGGTGAACATCGCCACCGGCTCCTGGTCGGTCATGGTCTCCAGCGGGCTGTACAAACTTGAGCTGTCTTCAGTCTCCGTTCCCAACTCCGGTTCTATTTACACGGTCCCCAGCACCACCACTTTCCTTTCTCAAAGCAATAATCAGGGCATAATCTCCGGCAAGGTTATGAATATATATGGGAATCCGCTCAATGGCCTGATAGTCAAGTCGAGTTTAGGCGACGTGACCAACACCTGCTCGGACGGCGTCTACAGGCTAAGGGTAAGCCCCGGCACGGTAGACGTGATCGTGAACCCGCCCGGCCCAGGCGTAGGCTCCACGTACGTGTCCGCCTCCTCCAACACCATCCCTATCCAGGCCGGGCAGGTGCATAGCGGCACGGATGTCGTGCTTTACCAGGGCGGAGTGATAAGCGGCTGTATCACCAGGGACGGCACTAACGGCCTGCCCGGAGTGGCGGTGGTCATCATGGACGCCAACAGCATCGCCCGTGACCAGGAGGTGAGCGACTCCGCCGGACGTTTTACCTCGGTGGTCCTGTCCACCGGCTACTATGTCGCGCAGCCTGCCATAGGCGATCTTGAATCCTCCAGCCCCCTCAGTTCAACAGTGACCATCACTACGATGGGGACCAACGTGTTCTCCTCCACCTTTACTATCTCGGGCGCTCTTGGGTATATAACCGGCTCGGTGACAAAATCCAGCCAGATCATAAAGACGGGCGTGCTTATAGTGGTGACCACCGCCACGCTTACCGGCACGCCGCCGGCTCCGCCGGACCTTAGCTCCGCTACCCTGACCGGCACTCCCTTCTATCTGTTCTCCAGCATGGAGGACGGCACCTACAAGGCCGAGGTCAGGAACGGCACGGGCTACAGTGTTTACGCCTATTATCCCGTGGCGGGCAGCACTGGTACGACTATCTATACCGCCAATACGACCAATGTTACGGTTACGGCCGGCGCGACCACCTCGGGGGTGAATTTCTCATGGTAAGGACCCGCAAAGGCGTTACGCTGATGGAGCTTATGGTGGTGCTGGCCATCGTGTCCGCGCTGTTCATGGTGGCCGCCCCGATGCTTTTGCAGTCCAACAGGCAATTCATACTTGTGCGCTCCCGGCTCCAACTGCAGCAGGAGGCGCGCGGGGTGATGTACGTGATCACGCGCTCCGTGCGCCAGGCCAAGAACGACAGCATCGTGATAAGCCGCTACAACGCCTATCAGCCTTTTTATTCCAAGATCTCTTTTGTCAGGCAGTCGGCCGTTTCCGGAGTGCCTTCCACGGTGGTGTTCCAGCAGGAGGGGACCAATCTGTGCCAGTATATAGGCGGCACTAGCAGGCGCGTTATAAGCAGCAACCTGAATTATCTGGCTTTCACTTTCCCGCGCTCCGACGACACGGGCATACTTTCCGTTTCCATCACCTTCCAGAAGAATATCTACGAGGGCAAGGTGAAGGCCCTGCACATGGCTTCCGAGAAGGTGCGGATAATGAACGAATGACGAGGCTTTGATATGAAAAAAAGGGACGGTTTTTTGCTGGTCGGCGTAATGCTGCTTTTCCTTTTTCTGCTGATCATCGTGCCTGTGATGCTGAAGTGGGTGCAGGACGACACCAAGATCTCGGTAAAGGACCAGAAGTCAAGCCGGGCGTTCAATCTGGCCGAGGCGGCCGTGGACCGCGGCTACTGGAAGGTCAAGAGTTCTGTCGACACCTTTAATACCATAATGGCAGGCACCGATATCGGCGGCTATCATTTCGACGCGACCTACGCGGATGTCAGCGGCGGCACATACCGCATCGATATCTCTTCGGGTCCGAACGAATCCCAGGTCACGATAACCGGCGAGGGGCGCGATACGGACAGCAAGGAAACGCGCGCCATCCAGGCGGTTTATACCAATACCAGCGTGCCGGCCCCTGTGCTGTCCGGCGGGCAGATGAACGCCAACAGCGCCAGCAGCATCAACCACTGGGGACCCATGATGTCAAAGGGCGATATTATATTGGTTACCGGCTACCCGCATTATCCGCGCAAGCTCTCCCAGCAGACCGTGAAGCCGCTCGACACCACCGGCGACACCAATCCGCCGAATACCGACAGCCTTGAATGGTGGTCCAACTACAATGTGCCCGACCTGCCGATCTTCGATTTTACGACCATGAGGTCCTCTGCGGCCCAAAGCGGCACGTTGAACTGCCAGGACGTAAGCCGCACCTGCACCGGCACGGCGTGCAATAACCACACTATCTACGGCAATGCCAGCCTGGACTGCTCCTGCTCGGCCAGCTGGAAGGGCAAAGGCTGCACCGACAGCGACGGCGGCGCCAACGGCTGTCAGTGTACGGGGACCGCCGGCAATTCCAACTATACCTGCACCGGCAGCGCCTGCACCGGCCCGCCCGGCGGCCTCTGCGCGAACATCTCGACTATGACCTGCACCGGCTCCGACTGCATAGACTCGGACGGGGCTGGCGCGAACTGCTCATGCACGCCTTCTACCGGGATGCAGTGCTGCCGCTCCTCGACCTACGGCGGGGCGGCCACCTGCGATTACGGCGGTACCGGCTGCGTGAACTGCTTCCTGAGCAATAACTGGCACCAGACCGCCTACCGGGACATGGACTATACCTGGTATTGGGATAATAATGTCACCTGGCGCTCGTATATCGGCATCAGGGGGACCGTTGTAGTGAAAGGAAATATGTCCATACAATCCGGCGGGGACGACAGGTACTGCCGCAGCGACGACACGACCAACGGCCTGCCCGCCAGTCCGGGCTGCGTCCTGAACGTCCCGCCGCAGGCCTGGAAGGAATACCAGAAGATCGACACCACGGCCTCGGATGAGTATCCGGGCGATACAGGTTTACATAAGAACGCCGCAACCTACACGCTCGGCAGCAACTCGATGGAGAGCGGCGGGTCCGGCGGAGACGTCGGCATCTACGGGCTTCTTTACGTGGGCGGCAGCCTGTCCCGCGCCGGCGCGACCGATATCTACGGAGCCATGTGGGTGGTAGGCATTACTTCGGGCACGGATGATACGATGGTCTTTTATAATTCAAAACTGAAAGTGCCGACGCTGAACGTGGTGTTTACAAGGGATTCCTGGCAGGAGGTGCCCCCCAGCGCCCAGGCCTGGAACTGATATAAAGGCGGACTTACGGACTTCACAGCGCACAAAGATACGAAAAAAGAAGCGGATTAAACACAAAGTACACGAAGTTCGGAACGGATAAGGACACAAAGTTTTTTCGTGGTATGTTCTTCGTGAACTTTCTGTTGATCAACTTTGTGATCTTTGTGTTTAATTTGTTCGGTAATTCAATTCAGGAGCAAAGATGAATATTGTGCTTTTGGGGAGCCCGGGTTCCGGGAAGGGGACGCAGGCGCGGGCGCTCTCCGCGAAGCTTGGGCTGCTGCATCTCTCGCTCGGCGACATTCTCTGGAACGAACTGGACAAAAAAACTCCTCTCGGGCAGCAGGTGGGGGATTATCTGTCGACAGGCTGCCTGGTCCCCGACTGGCTGGTGCTCGGCGTGCTGAAGGAGAAGCTCACGGAGGCGAAGAGCGGTTTCCTTTTGGACGGCTTTCCTGGCACTATGGAGCAGGCGGAGGGGCTGGACGCCCTGCTGGCCGCGCGGTCCATCGGGCTGGACGCGGTGGTTTACCTGAACCTGCCGGAAGCGGAGGCGGTCAGGCGTCTGGTGGAGCGGCGCATCTGCCCGGCTTGCGGCATGATCTTTAACCGACTGACCGCCAAGCCGGTCATAGAAGACGTCTGCGATTCCTGCGGCGGAGCCCTTAAGTCCAGGAACGACGATAAGGCTGGCGTAGTGAAGCAGCGCGTCATGGCTTACAGGGTCCAGACCGAGCCGCTGATTTCCTACTATCGCCGCAACGCGGAATTTTCAGAGGTCAGCGCCGGTCTCTCACCGCAGGCTATAACCGACCGGATCCTGGCCCTGCTGAAACACCTCCAGTGAAAAGATAAATATTCAGCGACCCCATCATTCCCGAGTTGTCATTCCTGCGATCTGTTGGCAGGAATCCAATCAATCCCCTGCCAAGACCATGCAGGGACAGGCTTTATGGATTCCCGCCTACGACCTGCGGGAATGACAAAAGGACACAATGGTTCGCCGGATATTTACTAAAAGCAGCCCTGTGTTTGGTTCCAGTTGAAAAAGACCGCATAAATTGATTAAATATCCATAGATAGCATCCGGCGGCGCCCGTATTCCGGGCCGGCCGGTATTTTATCAGGTTTTAAGTATTGTCAGCAGAGTTGCGCGGCGCGGAGCCGCGCTAAAGCCGAGGTTTGCGCGGGTGTCGTGTCGGGACCGTCAGGCGACCGATGGGCAAAGAGCGGCAATGTCTCCGGAGGAAAAATGAGAATACACATAGTAGCCAGAAAAACTAAACTTACCCAGCCCGTAAAGGATTTCATAGAATCCAAACTTTCCAAACTCGCCGAGTTCGTGGATAATATCGTCTGGGCCCAGGTCATAATCAACCTGGAGAAGAAGATCCACTCCGCCGAGGTTATCGTGCACGCCGGCCATCAGACCATGAAGGCCGCCGCCGAGTCGGACGACCTTTACGCGGGCATAGACAAGGCCATGTCCAAGATGGAAGCCCAGATCAAGAAGTATAAAGAGAAGTTCTCCGAACACCGCGGGCCCTCCAGCTCCGAAATGAGCGAGTTCTCCACGCTCATCGGGCCGCAGGTGGTCTTCTCGGTCGTGAAAGACGTTCCGATAAAGCCCATGAACAGGGAAGAGGCCGTGAAGGAGATGGAGAAGCTCGGCTACAATTTCTGGATGTTCATCGAGAGAGAGTCCAAGCAGGTGCAGGTCGTTTTCAAGCGGCTGGACACCACCTACGGACTTCTGCAGCCCGTGAAGAAATAACAATAGCGCGGCAGCGGGACAGAACGGGAGCAAGACGGAGTCGGGAATTTAATTATTGAACTGTCGCGCTTTCCAGCTCTCTTGCTGTCGCGCTGTCCGAAGGGAGCTCCATGCCGGAAACGCAAACCAGCGCCAAGTCTATAACCATAAGGGAACTGCTTAAATCCCGGGGCAAGATCCTGGGCCTTAAGGTCGTCGCCGGGGCCAAGAGCCTGTCCCGAAAGATAACGGTCAGCGAGATCAACCGCCCGGGCCTGGCCATAGCCGGGCACCTGGAACAGTTCCGCTCGGAGCGCATCCAGATCATCGGGCAGGGCGAATACGCCTATTGCATAAAAGAGGACTCACGGAAAGTCGTGGCCAGCCTGGCCAAGATGTTCGCGTATTCAGATATCCCCTGCGTTATCGTCACCGGCGGCCTAAAGCCTCTCGCCGTCATCAGGGCCGCCTGCCGCAAGGCCGGGATACCTCTGCTGGCCACTAGCAGCGACACCTCTTCCTTCATCCGCGAACTCACCATTTTCCTGGACGACAAGCTGGCCGCGATCACTTACGCGCACGGCGTGCTGGTCAGCGTCTACGGCCTGGGCGTCCTTATTCAGGGCGACTCGGGCGTCGGGAAATCCGAATGCGCGCTGGAACTGCTCAAGCGCGGACACATCCTCATCGCCGACGATATAGTGGAGATAAAGCGCCGCATCGGCTACATGCTCGTCGGCAACTCGCCCAAGAACATAAAGCATTATATGGAAGTCCGGGGCCTGGGCATTATCGACGTGGAACTGCTTTTCGGCATCGGTTCGATCCTGGACCAGTCGCTCATAGAGATGCACGTGAAGCTCGAAAGCGTCTCCGGCGGCAACCATCTCTCGAATTACGACCGCACCGGCCTTCAGTCGAGCGAAGTGACCATCCTGGACGTGCCCGTGCCCTCGCTGCGCCTGCCGGTCACCCCCGGCCGGAACCTGGCCGTGCTCATCGAGGTCGCCGCGCTCAATCAGCGCCTCAAGAACCAGGGTTATTTCGTGGCCAAAAAATTCAACGAAAGCCTGATAAAAGAGATGGGAAGAAGCGGCAAGGCCGCAAGAAGCAGGATTAAGAGCTGAACGGCGGGCGTTAAGCGGAAGAAAAAATTAAAACCTAATCCTTAAAAGCGCTATGAATTCAAATCGCGAAGGCAAAATATTCATCATCACGGGCATGTCGGGCGCGGGCAAGAGCCAGGCGCTCAAATGCTTCGAGGACCTCGGGTTTTACTGTATAGACAACCTCCCCGTGGCGCTTATTCCCGCTTTTTCGGAACTCGTCAAGACCAACAGGCATTTCAGGAACGTCGCCCTCGGCATCGACATAAGGGAGGGCCGCTTCTTTAAAGGTTTCGTGAAGTCCCTGGACACGCTGCGCAAGCTCGGCCTGGATTACAAGCTCATCTTCCTGGACGCGGCCGACCCGATACTCCTGCAGCGTTTTTCCGAGACCCGCCACCGCCATCCGCTGGGAAAGAATATCTCGGAGGCGGTCAGGGAGGAACGGAAAATACTTTTCTCCCTGAAGGAGCGCGCCAACAAGGTGATAGACACCTCCAAGCTGACGCTGGGCGAATTAAAGGAAATACTTTCCGGCGCGCTCGAGGTAAAGCGTTCCACCGAGATGAAGCTGACCGTGATCTCTTTCGGCTATAAATACGGCATCCCGCTGGACGCGGACCTCGTCATGGACGTGCGGTTCCTGCCTAACCCTAATTATATCCCGCAGTTCAAGCTCAAGACCGGCCTGGACCCGCGCGTGGGAGATTATATCCGGAACAAGCCCGGCTTTAAGACTTTTCTCAGGGATTATATCGGGCAGATAAAGCACCTGCTGCCGCTCTATATCAAAGAAGGGAAATCGTACCTGACCATAGCCATCGGCTGCACCGGAGGCAGGCACAGGAGCGTTTTCATCGCACACCAGGTGGCGGAAAGTCTTTCCCGGTTCGGCTTCTCGGTCTCGGAGTTCCACAGGGATATCAGGAAATAGGAACGGCAGGTAGAGAGGGCCCAAGGTATAGGTATAGAGCGTGGAAGCAGATTTCCCTGCTATACCTCTACCTATACCTTTACCTGAAAATACAGGGAAGTTCTTAAAATGATCAACATTATCGTCATCACTCACGGAGAGTTCGGCGCTTATCTTATCGAGGCGGCCGAAGGCATCGTAGGCGCTCAGAACGAAGGGCTGAAGAATATTTCCATTTCCCCGCGCATGTCGCTGGAAAAGATCCGGAGCGTGATAGAGGCCGCTATCGCGGAGATGCGTTCGGACGACGGGCTGGTCTTTCTGATAGACATGCCGGGCGGCACTCCCATGAACGTGGTGCTGCCGCTGGCCAAGGATATCGCTAAAAGCGCCGTGATCTGCGGCGTTAACATCAATATGCTTACCTCGGCTTTCGCCTACCGCGGCAATCTGGATTTCGACGGTCTTGTGACCAAGATCCTTGCCGACGGCAGGAAGGCCATCTGCGAGGTTAAGAGCCTGCTGCTGAAGGACAAGAAGAGCTGAAGGTCATAGCCTTGTCTTTCCGGCGGCTTGCCCTTCGCAGCAGCAGCGGAGGAGGGAAGCCGGAATCCAGGCCCAGTCGGAATCTGGACACCGGCTTCACCCCCAGTTTCACGGTGGGGCAGGTCGCCGGTGAGACGAATCAAGTGGGGTTTTCAGGTTGGATGCGGTTGAATTGTATCGCTTCGCTCCACCCCGTGTCTCCGCGTTTTTTCGGGAGTATTCTTATGCCGATAACTTTATTCAGGATAGATGACAGGCTCGTTCACGGCCAGGTCGTGGAGGCCTGGGTCCCCCAGCTCAAGACCGACGAGATCGTGGTGGTCTCGGACGAAGTACGCTCCGACGAAGTGAGACGCACCATAATGCGTTTTTCCACTCCGGAGGATGTGGAGCTGAAGATCCTCGGCGTCGCCGAGGCCTTCTCCTATCTGAACGGCGCTCCGTCCGCCGGGAGCATCCTGGTGCTGCTGCCCGGCCTGAAAGAGGCCGCGGACCTGCTCTCGCTGGGACTGAAGATCGGCTCGCTCAATATAGGCGGAATGCATTATTCGGCCGGGAAGAACTTCTCCATAGGCAAGGCCATCTTCCTGAGCGACGAGGACCGCGCTTACCTCAAGTTTATTTCCAAAGCCGGCGTGGAGCTGGAAGGACGCGGCGTACCCACCGACAAGCCGATAGACCTGATGGCGGCTATAGCGTAAGCGGCCTGCCGCCGGTGTCAGCGCGGTCGGACGCGGTTCCCGGCGGCCGGCGTTAAAAAGACGCTGGAGCCCGCGAATTTACTGTAAAAGCAGTGCTAACCTGAATCCTTCGATTAAGGGATTCAGGTTAGCGCTTAACTGCCGCCTTATATATAATTGTATTGTCATATTCAGTTTATTAAGCCGGCTTTGTCGTGTTTATGATCCTGAAAGCCCTGATCTCCAGTTTTTTCGCCGGCCTGCTCGAGCTCGATAATGTGCAGGCGGGGCAGATGCTTATTTCCAGGCCGGCTTTTGTCGGGCCGGCGCTCGGCTGGCTTAACGGCTGCCCGTTGGAAGGCGCTAAAATAGGACTGCTTACGGAGCTTATTTATCTGGATTTTATCCCGATCGGCGGGGTGGTTCCGCCTAACGGACTTGTGGCGGCCGCGGTGGGGGTTCTCGGTTTTGTTTGGGGCGGATTACCCGAATCAGCCGCCTTTTTTTTCGGCATTCTGGCCGGTTTCCTGTATGGGAACGTCGAATTCCGTCTCCGGGCGCTCCGTTCCGCCTGGATCTCGGACATAGAGGCGCAGGCGAAAAGCGGGACCCTGAGACTGGAACGACGGATAGCCGGGTCGCTTCTGGCGGAGAGCGCGGTTTCCGGGTCATATGTCTTTATTTTTTCGGGATTATCCGCGCTCGCGACCGGGCTGGGCTGGGGTTTAGGAACTATGTCGCGCGCTTCGGATTTCGCGTATTCGCTTATGCCCTGGCTGGGCCTGAGCGGGCTTTATTTCAGGTTCTGGACCCAGGTGCGGAAAAAATAGTGCAAGTACCCCGGGGTGGAGCGAAGCGACACAATTCAACTGTATCTTGACAGGACACAGAGGTCACAGAGCAACACGGAGATTATTACTCAAAAACATATATTTACTAATTTGCCAAAAAATTAATCTCCGTGAACTCCGTGTTCTCCGTGTCTCTGTGGTGTGCAGTTTAGAATATAATGATAACTATGAGCGCAGAATTGGAAAAAAATAAGGCTCCTGATCCGGGACTAACCGCTGACCACTTCCCGCACGCCGCAATTTTTTTCCGGTCGTTCTTCATTCAGGCGGGCTGGAACTATGAGCGGTTCCAGAACCTGGGCTTCGCGTTCTCCATCATGCCCGCGCTCAGAAAGATATATCTACCCCCCACTTTGGCTACGGGGTCGACCGAAAAAGTGCGGGGTTTACCCCCCACTTTGGCTACGGGGTCGACCGAAAAAGTGGGGGGCGAGTCCGGAGAGGCCCTGAGCGCGGCGGTCCTGCGCCACCTCGGTCTTTTCAATACCCAGCCCTACATGGCCGGATACGTCATAGGCAACATCGTAAGTCTGGAGGAGGAACTGGCCCGCAGGCCGGGAGACGCCGACTTTGAAAAGAAGCTGCTGGGCGTCAAACAGGCGCTGGCTTCGGGTTTCGCGGCCATAGGGGACCGCGTTTTCTGGGGACGGCTGAAGCCGCTTACTACCCAGCTTTGCATCGTGGTCTGGCTGCTGGCAGGATTTTACGGCTGGCTTTTCACGGGAGCGGACTACCGGCCCTCCATGCCGGTCGTGTTCGCGGGGCCGTGCGCCGGCATGGCGGTCTACGGAGGCTTCGCACTTTATCTGAGATGGAGCGGACTGAAGAAAGGCTACGCGTGCGGCGGCCGCGCCAGCTGCGGCCTCGACGCCATGCGCTGGCCGGGGCTTATAAGGCGGCTGAGCCTGATCGGTTTCGCTTTCTCGATCCTGATAGTCCTCGGGGCTTTCGTGCTGCTCATAGCTCATGGCCTGACGGCGGGGTACAATGGAGGCCTGGCGGTCAAACTCGCGCTGGTCCTGGGCGTTATGACGCTGCAGCGGGTCACAAGGAAGTTCGGGCGCTCGATCTTCTTCGCCATGGGGATCATATTGGCGCTCTCGGCGGCGCTGTTCGCCGTTATTAAACTGGGTAAATTCGACATATATTTATGACAAAAAAAGAGATCAAGATCATCAACGAGCTTGGGATCCACGCGCGTCCGGCCGGCATGATATCCAACACCGCCGCCCGCTTCGCCTGCGACGTGAAAATAATCAAGGACTCGATGGAAATTAACGCCAAGAGCATCATGGGCATCATGACCTTGGCGGCCGGCAAAGGGTCCGTTCTTACTATAGTAACCGAAGGCGCGGACGAGGACAAGGCCCTGGAGGCCATCAATGACCTGTTCCTGAGGAAATTTGACGAGGAGTAAAAAAACAGGTAAAGGTAAAGGTAGAGGTAAAGGTAGAGAAAAAAGTTGAAGCTTATGAATACAAACAAACGCGGTCTGTTTTATCTTCGCTACACCTGTACCTATGCCTCTGCCTGCTGTTTTCCCCGGAGTTCTATATGCTGATAAAAAAAGGTATCGCGGCAAGTCTTGGCATAGCCATCGGCAAGGCCCACATCGTCAAGGAAGAGAACATCCTTATCGAGCAGAAGGAGATCCCCGCCGGCAAGATCAAGACCGAGATCAAACGCTTCAGGGACGCGCTGGAAAAGACCAAGCTGGACCTGGACGCCATCCGCTCGAAGGTGCTGAACGTGCTGGGCAAGCAGCACGCCAAACTGATAGACGCGCACCACATGATCCTGCAGGACCCGCTGATCACCCGGGAGGTCCCGAAGCTGATCACCTCCAAGCGCGTCAACGCGGAGTTCGCCCTTTCCGAGATCCTGGACAAGGCGGAGCAGGAGTTCGAGAAGATAGACGACGAATTCTTCCACGAGCGCAAGCACGATCTCTTCGACGTGGGCAAGAAGATCCTTTCCAATCTGGTGAACCGCGAAAAAGTGATGCTCAAGGACCTGAAGGAGCCTGTCATCATCGTCGCGCACAACCTGTACCCGTCCGACACGCTGCATATCAGGGAATCCAACAAGGTGCTGGGCTTCTGCATGGACCTGGGCTCAAAATCCAGCCATACGGCCATCTTCGCGCAGAGCATGGGCATTCCCGCCGTGGTCGGACTTTCGGATATCAGCCGCCAGATCCAGAGCGGAGACACCGTGATCGTGGACGGCGAACAGGGCATGGTCATCATCGCGCCAACGGCCGAGATAATCGAGAAATACAAGCTGCGCAAGGTCGAACTGCACAAGCAGGAGCATTTCTTTTTCCGGCTCAAGGGCCTGCCGGCCACCACGCGCGACGGGCATAAGATAAGCCTGATGTGCAACGTGGATTCCTCCGACGACGCGGCGGAGCTCGCCGCCATCAAATCCGAAGGCGTGGGCCTTTTCAGGACCGAGTCCCTCTACATGAACCGGGAGTCGGTCCCCACCGAGGAGGAGCAGGTGAAGGCCTATTCCGCCGTCGCCAAGGCCATCCCGAGCCTGCCGGTCACCATCAGGACCGCCGATATAGGGGGCGACCGCGCCACCCAGCTGGGCATAAAGGGCCTGAAGGACGAGCGCAACCCCTTCATGGGCTTCCGGGGCATCCGCCTGTTCATAAAGTACCCGGAGCTGCTTAAGACCCAGCTGCGGGCCATCTATAAATCCAATACCGAGGGGAACATCAAGATCATGATCCCGATGCTCTCCTCGCTGGACGAGCTGTGCACGGTGAAAAAGATAGCGCAGGACGTCAAGACCGAGCTGGCCGAGGAAGGCTACTCCATAAAAGGCGATCCGGAGTTCGGAGTGATGATAGAGATCCCGGCCGCGGCCATTATTCTCGATTCCCTGCTGGGCGAGATAGACTTCGTTTCCATCGGCACCAACGACCTGGTGCAGTACACGCTGGCCGTGGACCGCATAAATCAGTATGTTTCCGAGCTTTACGAGCCCTTCCATCCCGCGGTCCTGCGGCTCATCAATCTGGTGGTGCAGACCGCGCACAAGAAAGGCAAGCCGGTCTCGGTCTGCGGCGAGATGGCCTCGGACCCGTACGCCATACCGGTGCTGGTGGGCCTTGGCGTCGATATACTTTCGGTGCCCATCAAGATGCAGCTGCGCTCGAAGTACGCGGTGCGTTCCATGAACTTTGAGAAATTTTCGGCCCTGTCCCAGCATCTGCTGGGGCTTTCGACCGCGGCCGAGATACGCCGCCTTATCGAGGAGGAAGTGAAGTAAGGATTAAGGATTAAGGATTAAGGATTAAGGATTAAGGATTATCGTCTACTGGCTTACGACTTAATCCTTACTACTTACAACTTGCAATAATGAACATACGAAATTTCAGCATCATCGCTCATATAGACCACGGCAAGTCCACGCTGGCCGACCGCTTCATACAGCTCACGAATACCGTCCCGGACAGGCAGATGAAAGAGCAGTTCCTCGACGGCATGGAGCTGGAGCGCGAGCGCGGCATCACGATCAAGGCCAAGGCCGTCAGGATGCTTTACAGGTCCGAAGCGGACGGCAAGGATTATATCCTTAACCTTATCGACACGCCCGGCCACGTGGACTTTTCCTACGAGGTCTCGCGCGCGATGGCCGCCTGCGAAGGCGCGATCCTGCTGGTGGACGCCTCCCAGGGCGTCGAGGCCCAGACGCTCGCCCACGCGCATCTCGCGCAGTCGCTGGGCCTGACCATAATCCCCGTCATCAACAAGATCGATCTGGAACACGCCAATCCCGACGCCACCGAGGAACAGATCTGGGAAGTTCTCAAAGACCCTAAGGACTCCTCGCGCATCAGCGCCAAGGACGGCCGCGGGGCCCGCGAGGTGCTCGAGCGCGTCATCAGCGAGATCCCCTCGCCCGTCGGAGATCCTGCCAAACCTTTCAAGGCGCTCGTTTTCGACTCTTTCTACGACGTCTATAAAGGCGTCGTCATTTTCACCAGGGTGGTGGACGGATCGATCACGGCCGGCAAGCACATCTCGTTCTACTCGAACGGCGCGTCCTATAAAGTGGAAGAAGTGGGGTATCTGACCCCCAAACTGATCAAGTCCGACTCGATCAAGACGGGGGAAGTGGGCTATATCATCGCCGGGATCAGGGATATCCACGAGATCAAGATGGGCGACACGATGTTCGAGAAGGGCAAGGCCCTGCCTGAGCCGCTGCCAGGCTATAAGGACGTCAACCCCGTAGTTTTCGCCGGTTTTTATCCCGTTAGCACCACGGACTACACGGCCCTGAAGACGGCCATAGAGAAGCTGAACCTGACCGATTCCTCGTTCAATTTCCAGGGTGAGACCTCCAAGGCGCTGGGCTTCGGCTTCAGGCTCGGGTTCATGGGGCTTCTGCACATGGACATCATCAGGGAGCGCATCGAGCGGGAGTTCAATATCCCGCTTATCGCCACCAATCCGAACGTTATCTACAAGGTGCTGGCCAAGACTCGTTCCGGCTTGAAAGAGCCCCGTCACGTGGAAGTGACCAATCCCGCCGATTTCCCGCATTACGGCGACGTTATCGACATCATGGAGCCCTACGTGCGCGCCAACATCATCGCGCCGCTGGTCTACATGGAAGGGATAATGAACCTGCTGAAGGAAAAGCGCGGCGAACACGTTAAAATAGAGTATATCTCGACCACCAGGGTCATCGTCGAGTATAACCTGCCGCTGAGCGAGATCATCATAGACTTTTACGACAAGCTGAAGTCCGTCTCAAAAGGCTACGCCTCGTTCGACTACGAGCCGTACGAGTACCGGTCCTCGGATATGGTGAAGATAGAGATCCTGCTGCACGGCGAGACGGTGGACGCGCTGTCGTTCATCGTGCACCGCTCGAAGGCTCTTCCGAACGCCCGGCAGCTCTGCGAGAGGCTCAAAGAGCTGATCCCGCGGCACATGTTCGAGATAGCGGTGCAGGCGCAGGTGAACGGGAAGATCATAGCCAGGGAGACCATCGGCGCCATCCGCAAGGACGTGCTGGCCAAATGCTACGGCGGCGATATCACGCGCAAGCGCAAGCTGCTGGAAGCCCAGAAAGAAGGCAAGCGCAAGATGAAGCTGCTGGGCTCCGTCGAGATCCCGCAGGAAGCGTTCATGTCGCTGCTGAAGATCGGGCAGGATAAGTAGGGCGGGAAAACCGCTACGCGGCTGGACGGCTAGACAGCTGGACTGCTAGACTGAAAACTTCAGTTAAATTGGCATAATCGTCGGATTGAGCTGGATTTTTTTATTCCGGCCGTCTGATAGCCATAGGCCCTGATACGGCACTGTCATAGCCTTGTCTTTCCGGCGAAAGCCGGAATCCAGGCCCCATCGTGATCTGGACACCGGCTTCCCCCCCAGTTTCACGGTGGGGCAGGTCGCCGGTGAGACTAACTTCTTAGCTGTTTTTGCTGCCGGGCTGACCAGCCGTCTAGCCGCCGAGCGAACGATTTGCTCGTGCTGTTTCATCAAAAGGAGAATAATTCATGGAAGAAAAACTGTTTTGGATAGGGATACTGGTGGGCATCCACCTGTTCCTGACCCATCATTTCAGCGAGAAAGGCAGGTTTAAGTCCGACAAGTTCGCGCGCGTCTGGCACGCCGTGTTCACGGCCATCATATCCTTCGTCGGAGTGCTGCTGCTGATGGTGAGCCTGGACAACAGCAAGGGCGAGGTGGTGACCGCCATGCTGTTCTCTCAAAAGCAGATCGTCTACGGCCTTATCGCCGGCCTGGCGGGGGGCATCTGGGCATATCTCCGCGTCGGCAAGGCGAAACCTTCGGCGAAAGAGGCGAAGGCCGCCGCCAAAGCTAATGCCGAGCCTCCGGCCGCGATAAAGGAGGATCTGGAATGGTCCGAGACCATCTTCTCGGCCGTGGTCCTGGCTTCGGTGGTCATGTATCTATTCGTCCAGGCGTTCAAGATCCCTTCCGGCTCCATGAGGGTCACCTTCCTCGAAGGGGACCATCTGTTCGTCAATAAGTTCATTTACGGGTTCCGGATACCCTACACGCATAAAAAAATACTGGACTTCAGAAAGATCAGGCGCGGCGATATCGTGGTTTTCCAGTTCCCATCCTTCGATCCCGACGAGGAGCAGTGCGGCGGCCATCAGTACGGAAAGGATTTTATAAAACGCGTTATCGGCCTGCCGGGCGAGACGGTGGAGCTGCGCAACGGGATGGTGTTCATCAACGGCGTAAAATTGCCGGACGAGCCGTACACTCAGTATCTGGATTCCATGCGCTACCCAGGGCCGCACCAGGGCCGGATAACTCCGGCGGACTATCAGGCCTCCTGGGAAGCCCGCACGTTGGCGAAGAAGGTCTCAGAACTGGTCAGGGATAACTTCGGACCGGTTACGGTCCCTCAGGGCTATTATATGGTGATGGGCGACAACCGGGACCGTTCCTGCGATTCCCGTTACTGGGGACCGGTGCCGGCCTATCTCATAAAGGGCAAGGCCTGGTTCACCTATTGGCCTCCGTCGAGGATCGGGCTGCCGGAATAGGAACGGCAGGTAAATAGCGGATGACGGAGAGAATGAAAAAAGCTGTCATCCCCGCAATTTGTAGGCGGGGATCCATTAAAAAACAGAGATTCATGGATTCCCGCTTACGGCCGCGGGAATGACGGATTAAACTTGGCTTATGAAAATAACCGACAGATTGAAAAAACCGGACAAACTGTTTTCTTTCGAGTTCTACCCGCCCAAGACCATGGCGGACGCGGAAAAGCTTTTTGAGACGGTAAAAGACCTTAAGTCCCTGGGTCCGGATTTCATTTCCATCACCAATTCCTCAAGCGGCTCCGCGCCTTACCGGACCGTGGCGCTTTCAGGCGTGATCAAGGAGAAACTGGGGCTGGAAGTCATGGCGCATCTCACCTGCGTCGGCCACACTAAGGCCGAGATAAAGGCCATTACGGAGCGGCTCAAGGCCATGAACATCGAAAATGTGCTGGCTTTGCGCGGCGATATCCATAATATCGAGGACAGCCCGCCTAAAAGGGAGTACCGCTACGCCAGCGAACTTGCCGCGGACCTTAAAGAAATAGGCGGTTTCACCATAGGCTGCGCGGGCTATCCGGAAAAGCATCCGGAAGCCGCGGATTTCGATGCGGATATACGGGCGCTGAAGGAGAAAACGGAGGCCGGGGCCGGGTTCGTCATCACCCAGCTGTTCTTCGAGAACAGAGTTTACTTCGAATATGTCGAGAAAGTCCGCGCGGCGGGCATAAACGTGCCCATTCTTCCGGGCCTTATGCCGCTCACCAGTTATAACCAGCTCAGGAACTTCACAAAGATGTTCGGCGTGCGGCTGCCGCGGGTGATAGAAGAGAATGTCTCGAAATATGCCGCCGATAAAGATTCGCTCTTGAAATTCAGCGTGGAATATGCTTCTCATCAGGCAGAGGCCCTGTTAAAGAACGGAGCGCCCGGAGTTCATTTCTATACTTTGAACCGTTCCAGGGCCACCAAAGAAATACTCAAAAACATCCGATGATACGAAAAAAACGGGTTTTCATAAGCGACTGGGAACTCCGGCAAAACCCCGTGAATATCCCGGAGAACGCCATTATCAGCCCGCTCTCCCTTGACTGGCTGGAGTACGGAAATCGGAAAATAAGCCGCAAGTCACAGATCGCAGGCCGCAACCCGGAGGGGTTTCCGCGTTCGGAAGCGGAATTAAGAAGGCAGATGGCTGAAATAGGGCGGCGGCTTTACGCGCTGGGCTTCGTGCCGGCCACCGACGGCAATATAAGCGTCAGGCTAAGCGGCGGCGAGATCCTCATCACTCCTTCCGGAGTTCCAAAGGGAACGCTGGAACCCGCGGATATGGCAAAACTGGGCATGGACGGCGGGCTTATTAGCGGCAAAAAACCATCTTCCGAGTATCGTCTGCATTTGTGCGTGTACGGGCAAAAGCCGGGAGTTATGGCCGTTGTCCACGCTCACCCGCCTTTGGCCACGGGTCTGGCTTGCGCCGGAGTCGCGCTTGATAAGCCGCTTACCGCGGAGATGGTCCTCTCGCTGGGCAAGGTCCCGCTGGCCGCATACGCCACTCCCGGCACCGATGAGGTTTGCGATTCTATCGCCGGATTGGTCAAGGACCATAACGCCATAATGCTGTCCAATCACGGCGTAGTGACCTGCGGTCGTGACCTGGAAACCGCTTTCCAGCGCATGGAGACGGTCGAACAATCAGCCAAAATCACGCTGGCGGCGGCGCTGGCCGGCGGAGGCCGCCTTATACCGGAGGAAAAGATCCGCGAACTTGAGAAAATCAGGAAACGTTTAGGTTTGTAGCGTTTGGCGAACAAATGACCGGTCCGGCTCTTTTTTTACTAACTTGAGCAGCGTAAAAGCGCGGCAAAAAACATGATCCCGCTAAACACGGCCCCTGCCCCAGCATTGCCCGCTCTATATCAATATTTACCGACTTGACTTCTCTTTATTTTGTATAAATAATTCTTATTTTATAAGCATTTATTTATAAATCCCACCGTAAACGCAGTCTTCCCATCCTGCACCGGATCTTGAGCGTAAAAGGCCCAGGTTTTGTCATAATTTAAGGCTTTTATTTGTCCGAACATTATGCCGCCGCATCTTTCGCCGGCGTAGTCCGTATTTTATCAATAACGCACCCTGAACAGGTGTATTTTCGGGCTGAAATGCCGGCAAAATACGCCGGCCCAAATTTTGCCGCGGAGGGCCGCGAATGCGGGGTTTTAGGCAGGTTGTCAAAACTTCGTGATTTCTTCGGGTTTTCCGCGACTCACTTTACTATAATATAGCTACTCATATAGTTGGCTCTATGTTATGTTAGGAGAAATATCTAAGATGGGCGGACTCAGGCCGCTAGTGCGGTCGTCGGCTATGAACGATAGTGGAGGCGCTTTTAAAAGCGCTCCGCTCCGCTTTGCTTTTTTTCTGATCTTTCTCGCCTCCTGCTTCATTCCGCTTGCCACCGTCCTCTATTCCCAGAGCCAGACCGAATTCGGAATGGCCGGCGATCTTACGGTCCGCGGGCGGTCTGGCACGGCTCCCGACCCGAACGTTAAAATAAAAGGCTTCACAGTGTTCGGCTCCACCCAGAGTGGTTATACGGGTATGCTCCCCGGCGACGGCAACGTGGTGATCAACGGCGCTCTGTCTGTTTCTTCCGGCGCTTACATCGTCGGTTCCTCCACCTTTCCCAGCGTCAATAATATCTTTTTAAATGACGGCAATCCGGGCGATATATTAATGAAATCGGTTCAGGGATATCTGGATTGGACCAATCATTCTAGTTTGCTCGACAATCTCGGGAACCACACCGCCACGACCACGCTGAACATGAACGGCAACAGCATAGTTAATGCGGCGTCCGGCACGTTTACGTCCGGGGTGACCGCTTCGTCGTTTACCGCTCTCGATGCGGGATTTAAAGCGGCGCAACTTCTGTTTTCGAGCGGCAATATCGTGATCTCCTCGTCCGCGCCGCCCCTGTACGGCGTGAGCGTGAGCACGAATCTGTTCGTAGTAGGCGTCTCATCGGCGGCCGGCTATTACGGCGACGGTTCGGCCCTCGACGGGGTTTTGCACAGCTACCGGGAAACGCGCGTCCTGGGCGGCGCCGGCAGCACTGTGGATATCGGGAACTTTCTCTATACGGGCGGGATGCACAGCCTTTATGTCGCCGTCTTTATTTCCGACCAATCGAGCTGGGCCGTTTCAAAGCAGTACGCCATACCGCTCTCCAACGCCCTGACCGACAGCTACTGGCAGGATGCTCTGCCGATCTCCAATACCGGCGCGGCGGCCGGCAACGATTTTGTCCTTGAGGTGAACTCCGCGCCCAATATGACCTCTCTGCGTCTTCGCAGGTCCGGCGGCGCCGCGGGCGTCACCGCCGTTATAAGCCTCAAGCAGCTGGGCCCTTCGCAGGATGTCTATACTCCCTCGTACGGTACCACCGCCGGCGCGACCCCCAACGGGCTGCTGTCCGTAACGCCACTCACCCAGACCGGCGGCAATGTCGGCATAGGGCTGGCGAATCCGGCGTCTGAACTCCAGATCAGCAGCGGAACTTTGAAGATAGACGGCAACGCCGCTAATTCCATCATCGTCAGCGGTAATGTCGGAGTGAGAACGGCGGCGCCTGTCGCAGCACTTCAGGTGACGGGCAATGCCATGGTCGCCAGCAGCCTGGCCGTCTCGGGCGCCGGACTCGCCGGAGCAGCGCCGGTGTTCCAGGTCATCGGCGGTACGATGACCGTTCTGGCCAACGGCAATGTCGGCATAGGAACCGATACGCCGAAGGGGCTGCTGCAGGTGGGCGCAGGAACGACTCCGCTCCTGCTGGTAACGCCCGCGGGCCGGGTCGGTATAGGCACGTCCGCTCCGTCCGCCGCGCTGCACGTGGTGGGACATGTCAGGATAACCGGCGGCACTCCCCTCACCGGCAAGGCGCTGACATCAGATGATAACGGACTTGGATCCTGGGAAGGGGTCTACTCCGAATTAGCGGTCGGGAAAAGCTATGGCGGCGGCACGGTCTTCTGGGTGGATTCGCGGGGGTCCCAGGCCCTGATCGCCGCCACCGTCGACCAGAGCGTCGGCGCGCCGTGGTCCAACAACCTGAAGGCTACCGGGGCGACCCTTGACGGCGTATACGCCGGCAAAACCAATACCGTCATGATAAGCACCATGCAGGAAAGGGGCGCTTATGCGGCGCGGATCTGCTCCAATTACGGCGTTACCGTGAACCACGAATATTATGACGACTGGTATCTGCCTTCTAAATACGAGTTGAACTTGTTGTACGCCCAAAAGGACGTGGTCGGAGGGTTCGGTTCTCAATTCTACTGGAGCTCCGATGAGAATCCCTCGGATCTTACCACCGCGTTCGGAATGAACTTCGGCAGCGGCTCCCTGTCCAGCGTCAACAAGCTGCTAAATAATTCGTACGTGCGCTGTATCCGCGCCGGTCCCACTACCGCCATCGGCAATCTGCCCACAAATTTTGAGACGGTGGACGACGGCGCGTATCTTTCCAGCACGCAGACCCTCACCGGGTCGAACACGTTCAAAGATATCGCAGCGCGGTCGGTCGCCGCCTCTTCGGCCGCGTTCACGAACACCGCCGGCGCGGGCCTTGTCGTGAGTTCCGGCGCCTATTTGGCCGTCTCAGGCGGCGGAGTGGGCATCGGAACGACCGATCCCGGTTATGGCCTGAACGTCATCAATCAGGCCGGGGCGCATTTTTCAACCACTACGACAGCGGGCCGCGGCCTGTATCTTACCACCGACAATACTATCGGGATCGGCACCGCGGCGCCGCAGGCAGCTTTGGATATAGTTTCCACCGGTACGAGCGCCAACGTCAGCGTCCAGATCTGGCGCAACAGCGCGCGGGTGGTGGTCGGTTCCATGTCCGCCACGGGCGTTATGGAGGCGGCGGCATTTACAGGCTACGGGGTAGGCCTTACCGGGGTAATGGGAGACAATCTCGGCAACCATATCGCCACCATGACCCTGACCGCGAATTACGGCGTCACAAGTTCGTCCGCCGTAAACGCCGGCTATTATCAGATAAACGGAAGCACGGTGCTGGCGGCGCCCGGGAAGCTCGGCAATTTAATCGCCGGCGTCAATGCTGGAAGTCTGACCACCGGGGGGAATAACACCATTGTCGGCTCTTCCGCCGCCTACTCCAATACCTCAGGGAGCGGCAATTCGGTAGCCGGGGCTTACGCCGGCTATTATGATCAGACCGGTTCGGCCAACGTTATCTCAGGCGAGGGGGCCGGCGGTTTCGGTTCGGCGGGGATAAACTCGTTCTCAAGCTCCACCATACTTGGGTATCAGTCCGGTTATTCTTTAAGCGCCGGCTCCGCGAATAATATTCTTCTGGGCGCTCAGGCCGGGTATAACGTAACCACCGGCGCCGGCAATATAATTATAGGCGACGTTCAATATTCCTCCGCGCCGGACTCCAATAATTTTTTAAATATCGGCGGCCTGCTGTACGGCGATCTGTCCGCGAAAACCATAGGCATAAGCACCGGCTCCCCTCAGGCCGCTTTGGACATAGTCTCCACCGGCACGGATGTCGACGTCAGCGCCCAGATCTGGCGCGACGGCGCCGGCTTGGTAGTGGGCTCCATGTCGGTCACGGGCGTGCTGGAGGCGAAATATTTCGTCGGAGACGCCGGCGGCTTTTACGGCAACCTGGACAATATGGGCACCCACACGGCCACCACCACTCTGAATATGTCCGGGTTCGACCTGGCGAACGCTAATTATATAACTGCGTCCAGCGCCGCGTTCTCCAGACAGCTTGTGGCGTACGGTACGGCCACTCTTAAGTATGTCGCGGCCTCAAGCGCGGCCTTGAGCGATCAGCTTACGGTTTACGGCACGGCCACTCTGAGGAACGTGTCGGCGTCGAGCGCGGCGCTGAGCGACCAACTGGTGGTCTACGGCACGGCCACGCTGGGTAATGTGTCGGCGTCGAGCGCGGCGCTGAGCGACCAGCTGGTGGTCTACGGCACGACTACGCTCCTTGCGTACACGGCCGCCTCCGGGGCGGCGCTGAGCGATCAGCTGATAGTATACGGCACCGCCGCGCTGAGGAATGTGTCGGCGTCGAGCGCGGCGCTGAGCGACCAGCTGACAGTATACGGCACGGCCACTCTGAGGAATGTGTCGGCGTCGAGCGTTGCGCTGAGCGATCAGTTAGTCGTGTACGGCACGGCCACGCTCGATAATGTCGGCGCGTCGAGCGTAACTTTGAGCGGCCAGCTTATAACTTACGGCGCCGGAGCGCTGAAATATGTGACCGCGTCGAGCGTAACGCTGAGCGATCAGCTCGTTGCGTACGGCACCGCCACGCTGAAGTATGTGACGGTCTCCAGCGCGGTTTTGGGCGACAGGCTTATAGTTTACGGCTCCGCCACGCTGAGGAATGTCGCCGGGTCGAGCGTAACGCTGAGCGATCAGTTAGTCGTGTACGGCACGGCCACGCTCGATAATGTCGGCGCGTCTAGCGCAACTTTGAGCGGCCAGCTTATAACTTACGGTTCCGGCGCGCTGAAATATGTGACCGCGTCCAGCTTCACGCTTAGCGACCAATTGATAGTCTACGGCACGGCCACGCTTAAATATATGACGGCTTCCAGCGCGGCGTTAAGCGACCAGTTAGTCGTGTACGGCACGGCCACGCTGGGTAATGTGTCGGCGTCGAGCGTGACTCTGAGCGACCGGCTTACGGCTTACGGCACTGCCGCGCTCAGGACCGCGGCCGCGTCGAGCGCGACCTTGAGCGACCAATTGGTGGCGTACGGCACCGCCACGCTGCGGTATGCCGCATTATCGAGCGCGGCGTTGAGCGACCAGCTTGTTGTTTACGGCACGTCCACGTTCAGATATATGACGGCGTCGAGCGTCGCGTTGAACGATCAGTTGGTCGTGTACGGTTCTGCCACGCTCAAAAATGTGGCCGCCTCCAGCGCGGCTTTGAGCGGCCAGCTCGGCGTATACGGCGCCGCGGCGCTTAGGACCGTGTCGGTTTCCAGCGCGGTGTTGAGCGACCAGCTTGTGGTTTACGGCACTTCTACGTTCAGATATGTGACGGTTTCAAGCGCGGCATTGAGCGATCAATTGATAATGTACGGCACCTCCACGCTGAGATATATGACGGCCTCCAGCGCGGCTTTAAGCGACCAGTTAGTGGTATACGGCACGGCCACGCTGGGTAATATGAGCGCTTCCAGCGCGACCCTTAGCGACCGGCTTACCGTGTACGGCGCGTCCGTGTTAAGGACTGTGGCCGGGTCGAGCATAACTTTAAGCGACCAATTGGTGGTGTATGGCACCTCCACGCTAAAATACGTGACGGCTTCCAGCGCCGCCCTGAACGGGCAGCTTGTCGTATACGGCACGGCCACGCTCAAAAATGTGGCGGCCTCCAGCGCCGCATTCAGCGACCAATTTATAACGTATGGCACGGCTACGCTTGAGAACGTCGCCGCTTCCAGCGTCACGCTGAGCGGCCAGCTTATAACGTACGGCAGCGCGACGCTGAGAAATGTCGCGGCTTCGAGCGTTACGCTGAGCGACCAATTGATAGTGTACGGCACTTCCACGTTCAGGTACGTTTCGGCTTCGAGCGTAACTCTGGCCGGCCAGCTGGTAATATACGGCACGTCAACGCTGAAGAACGTGGCGGCGTCGAGCGCGGCGTTCAGCGACCAGCTCGTAGTGTCCGGCACGACCACTCTCGATTATGCCGGCGCGTCGAGCGTTACGCTGCGCGACCAGCTGGTGGTCTACGGCACGGCGACTTTCAGAAATGTGGCGGCTTCGAGCGTTACTTTGACCGACCAGCTGGTGGTGTACGGCACGACCACGTTCAGATATATAACGGCGTCAAGCGTCGCGCTGCGCGACCAATTAATCGTGTACGGCACGGCCACGCTGGGTAATGTGGCGGCGTCGAGCGCGACTTTGAGCGACCGGCTGGTCGTGTACGGCTCGGCGACCCTGAACGCTGCGGCGGCTTCGAGCGTGACTTTAAGCGATCAATTGATAGCCTTCGGCACGGCCACGTTCAGGTACGTTTCGGCTTCGAGCGTGACCTTGAGCGACCGGCTTGTGGTTTACGGTACCAGTACGTTCAGGTATGTGACGGCGTCCAGCGTGACTTTGAGCGACCAGCTGATTGTCTACGGCACGGCCACGCTGGGTAATATGGCGGCGTCGAGCGTGACCTTGAGCGACCGGCTTGTGGCCTACGGCACGGTCACGCTGAGAAATGTGGCCGGGTCCAGCGCGACGTTCAGCGACCAGCTGATAGCGTACGGCACGGCCACGTTCAGGAACGTGGCGGCGTCGAGCGTGACTTTGAGCGACCGGCTCGTGGTGTACGGCACGACTACGCTGAGATATGTGACCGCGTCGAGCGCGGCTTTGAGCGACCAGCTGGTCGTATACGGCACGACCACGCTCGATTATGCGGGCGCGTCGAGCGTTACGCTGAGCGGCCAACTTATAACGTACGGCACCGCCACGCTGAAGAACGTTTTAGCGTCGAGCGTGACTTTGAGCGACCAGCTGGTGGTGTACGGCACGGCGACGTTCAGGAATGTGGCCGCTTCGAGCGTGACTTTGAGCGACCGGCTGGTGGCGTACGGCACGACCACTCTTAAATATGTGACGGCGTCCAGCGCGGCATTCAGCGACCAGCTGGTGGTGTACGGCACGACCACGCTCGATTATGCTGGCGCGTCGAGCGTTACGCTGAGCGGCCAGCTTATAACGTACGGCACCGCTACGCTGAGAAATGTCGCGGCTTCGAGCGTGACCTTGAGCGACCAGCTGATAGTTTACGGCACGACAACTTTGAGGTATGCGACGGCATCGAGCGCGACGCTGCGCGATCAGCTGATAGTCTACGGCTCGGCCACGCTTGATAACGTGACGGCGTCTACGGCGGCCCTGACCGACCAGCTGGTGGTGTACGGCACGGCCACTCTGGACACGGTGTCGGCGTCAAGCATTACCATACGCGACGTGCTGGTCGTTTATGGCACGGCCACGCTGAGGAATGTGGCGGCGTCGAGCGCGACCCTGACCGACCAGCTGATAGTCTACGGCACGGCCACTTTCAGATACGTGACGGTCTCCAGCGCGGCGCTGCGCGACCAATTGGTCGTGTATGGCACTACCACGCTGCTTAATGTCGCGGCGTCGAGCGCGGCTTTGAGCGACCGGCTCGTTGTGTACGGTACGGGCACGCTGCGGACCGTGGCGGGGTCCAGCGTAACGCTTGGCGACCAACTGGTAGTGTCGGGCACGTCCACGTTCAGGTATGTGACGCTGTCGAGCGCGGCGCTGAGCGACCAGTTGATAGCGTACGGCACGACCACTCTTAAATATATGACGGCGTCAAGCGCGGCATTCAGCGACCAGCTGGTGGTGTACGGCACGGCTACGCTGGGTAATATGGCCGCCTCCAGCGCTACTCTGAGCGACCGGCTTGCGGTGTATGGCTCCGTCGCGCTGAAGAACGTGGCCGCGTCAAGCATAACGCTGAGCGACCAGCTTGTAGTGTATGGCACGACCACGCTGAGGTATGTAACGGCCTCCAGCGCGACGCCGAGCGACCAGCTGGTCGTGTACGGCACGACCACTCTGAAGTATGTGACGGCGTCGAGCGCGGCCCTGCGCGACCAACTGGTGGTCTACGGCACGGTCACTTTGGAGAATGTCGGCGCGTCAAGCCTTACACTGAACGGTATCCTCACGACATACGGCAACAGCGCGTTCAAATCATATGTGACCCTGTCCAGCATCCCCCTGAGCGACCAACTGGTGGTGTACGGCACTACCACGCTGAGGTATGTGACGGCGTCGAGCGCGGCGCTGAACGACCAATTGATAGTGTACGGCTCGGCCACCCTGAGGAATATCGCCGCGTCCAGCGCGGCTTTCAGCGATCAGCTGGTGATATACGGCTCGGCCACGCTCGGGAATGTCATTGCGTCCAGCCTGACCCTTAATGGAATAATCACTGCTAACGGTAACAGCGCGTTCAGGTATATGACTTTGTCAAGCGCGACACTGGGCGACCAGCTGGTGGTCTACGGCACGACCACGCTCAAATATGCGACTGCGTCGAGCGCGACGCTGCGCGACCAGCTGATAGTATACGGCTCGGCCACGCTGAACAATGTGACGGCGTCGACCACGGCCCTGACCGACCAGCTGGTGGTGTACGGCACGGCCACGCTGGACACGGTGTCGGCGTCAAGCATTACCATACGCGATGTGCTGGTGGTGTACGGCACGTCCACGTTCAGATATGTGGCGTCATCTAGCGTTACCCTGACCGACCAGCTGATAGTATTAGGCACGACCACTTTCAGATATGTGACGGCGTCGAGCGCGGCGCTTCGCGACCAATTGGTCGTTTACGGCACTGCCACCCTGCTTAATGTCGCGGCGTCCAGCGTGGCGCTTAACGACCGGCTTGCGGTGTACGGAACCGCCGCGCTGAAGACCGTGGCGGCGTCCAGCATTACGCTGAGCGACCAGCTGGTAGGTTACGGTACGACCACGCTGCGGTACGTGACGGCGTCGAGCGCGGCGCTGAGCGATCAATTGATAGTGTACGGCACTACCACGCTTAGATACATGACGGCTTCGAATACGATCCTGAGCGACCAGATCATCATCTACGGTTCGATCACGCTGGCCAACATGTCGGCCTCCAGCGTTACGCTGAGCGACCGCCTTGCGGCGTACGGTACGTCCGGGCTGAGGACGGTGTCCGAATCGAGCATAACGCTGAGCGACCAGCTTGTAGTATACGGTACGACCACGCTGAGGTACGTAACTGCGTCCAGCGCGACGCTGATCGACCAGCTGGTCGTGTACGGCACCACCACGCTGAAGTATGTGACGGCGTCGAGCGCGGCCCTGCGCGACCAACTGGTGGTCTACGGCACGGTCACTTTGGAGAATGTCGGCGCGTCAAGCCTTACGCTGAACGGTATCCTCACGACGTACGGCAACAGCGCGTTCAAATCATATGTGACCCTGTCCAGCATCCCCCTGAGCGACCAGCTGGTAGTGTTCGGCACGACAACGCTGAGGTACGTGACGGCGTCGAGCGCGGCGCTGAACGACCAATTGATAGTGTACGGCTCGTCTACCCTGAGGAATATCGCCGCGTCCAGCGCGGCTTTCAGCGATCAGCTGGTGATATACGGCTCGGCCACGCTCGGGAACGTCCTCGCATCAAGCCTGACCCTTAATGGAATAATCACTGCTAACGGTAACAGTGCGTTCAGGTATGTGACTTTATCCAGCGTAACCCTGGGAGATCAGCTGGTGGTCTACGGCACGACAACTTTGAGGTATGCGACGGCGTCGAGCGCGACGCTGCGCGACCAGCTGATAGTCTACGGCTCGGCCACGTTAAGAAATGTGGCCGCCTCGAGCGCCGCCTTTAGCGACCAGCTTGTAGTATACGGGACTGCCACGCTGGATACGGTGGCCGCCTCCAGCATTGTTCTGCGCGATGTGCTGGTCGTCTACGGCACGTCCACGTTAAGGTATGTTACGGCGTCGAGCGTAACTTTGAACGATCAATTGATAGTCTACGGTACGACCACGTTCAGGTACTTTACCGCGTCGAGCGTAACTTTGACGGACCAGCTGGTAGTGTACGGCAGCGCCACGCTGGGCAATGTGGCCGGTTCTAGCGTGGCGCTGAGCGACCGGCTGGTCGTATACGGCTCCGCCATGCTGCGGACCGTGGCGGGTTCGAGCGTAACGCTTAGCGACCAGCTGGTAGTGTCGGGCACGTCCACGTTCAGGTATGTGACGCTGTCGAGCGCGGCGCTGAGCGATCAATTGATAGCGTACGGCACGGCCACGCTCAGGTACGTTACGGCTTCAAGCGCGGCCTTGAGCGACCAGCTGGTGGTGTACGGCACGGCCACGCTGGGTAATGTGCTGGCGTCGAGCGTGACGCTTGGCGACCGGTTCACAGTTTATGGCGTAACCGCGCTAAGGACCGTGGCCGGATCCAGCGTGACGCTGAGCGACCAGCTTGTCGTATCCGGCACGACAACTTTTAGATATGTAACGGTCTCCAGCGCGGGTTTGAGCGACCGGCTTGTGGTGTACGGCACGACCACGCTGAGGAATGTGGCGGCGTCGAGCGCGACGTTCAGCGATCAGCTGGTGGTGTATGGAACGACCACGCTGGACTATGCGGGTGCGTCGAGCGTAACCTTGAGCGGCCAGCTGATAACGTACGGTTCGACAACCCTGAGGAATGTGGCGGGGTCGAGCGTGACGCTGAGCGACCAATTGATAGTGTATGGCACGTCCACGTTCAAGTATGTGACGGCGTCCAGCGCTGCTCTGGGCGGGCAGTTGGTCGTGTACGGCACAACCACGCTGAGGAATGTGGCGGCGTCAAGCGCGGCATTGAGTGACCAATTGGTGGTGTACGGCACTGCCACGCTTGATAATGCGGTCGCGTCGAGCGTGACCTTGAGCGGTCAGCTGATAACGTACGGCTCGACAACGCTGAGGAATGTTGCCGCGTCCAGTGTGACTTTGAGCGACCAATTGATAGCGTACGGCACGACCACGTTCAGGTATCTGACAGCCTCCAGCGTTACTTTGAGCGGCCAGTTGATTGTATACGGCACGACCACGCTGAGAAATGTGGCCGCCTCGAGCGTCGCCTTCAGCGACCAGCTTATAGTGTACGGTACGGCCACGCTGGATACGGTGGCCGCTTCCAGCATGGTTTTGCGCGATATGCTTGTGGTTTACGGCACGGCCACGTTCAGGAACGTTGCCGCGTCAAGCGTGACGCTGAGCGACCAATTGATAGTGTACGGCACGACCACGTTCAGGTATATGACCGCATCAAGCGTTACTTTGACGGACCAGTTGGTAGTGTCCGGCACGGCCACGCTGGGCAACGTGGCCGGTTCGAGCGTTACATTCAGCGACCGGCTTATAGTATCCGGCACTACCACGCTGAGGAATGTGGCGGCGTCGAGCATAACCTTGAACGACCAGCTCGTGGTGTATGGAACGGCCACCTTTAGGTATTTAACGGCGTCTAGCGCTACTTTGAGCGACAGGCTTATAGTATATGGAACGACAACATTCAGGTTCGTGTCCGCATCGAGCGCGACGCTGAGCGACCAGCTGGTGGTGTCCGGCACGTCCACGCTGAATAATGTTGCCGGCTCGAGCGTAACCTTGAGCGACCGGCTTATAGTGTACGGCACTACCACGCTGAGGACCGTGGCGGGCTCGAGCGTAGCTTTGAGCGACCAGCTTATAGTCTACGGCACCGCTACTTTCAGGAATTTAATTGCGTCCAGCGTGACTTTGAGCGACCGGCTTATAGTGTATGGCACCGCCACCTTCAGGTTTGTGTCCGCGTCGAGCGCCGCTTTAAGCGACCAGCTTGTCGTAACCGGCACAACCACGCTGGACTATGCGGGCGCGTCGAGCGTGACCTTAAGCGGCCAGCTGATAACGTACGGTTCGACAACCCTGAGGAATGTGGCCGCGTCGAGCGTGACGCTGAGCGACCAGCTGGTGGTGTACGGCACTACCACATTCAGGTATCTGACTGCGTCTAGCGTGACTTTGAGCGGCCAGCTGGTGGTGTACGGCACGACCACGCTGAGAAATGTGGCGGCATCGAGCGCGGCGTTAAGCGATCAACTGGTGGTGTACGGCACGACCACGCTGGACTATGCCGGGGCGTCTAGCGTGACCTTGAGCGGCCAGCTGATAACGTACGGCTCGACCACGCTTAGGAATGTTGCCGCGTCCAGCGTAAGCTTGAGCGACCAATTGATAGTGTATGGAACGACCACGTTCAGGAATCTGGCGGCGTCCAGCGTGACCTTGAGCGGCCAGTTGATCGTGTACGGCACGACCACGTTTAAGTATGTGGCTGCGTCAAGCGCGGCGTTTAGCGACCAACTTATCGTGTACGGTACGTCCACGCTGGATACGGTGGCGGCGTCCAGTGCGGGGCTGCGCGACCAGCTGGTGGTATACGGCTCGGCCACGCTCAGGAACGTAAGCGCGTCGAGCGTTACGCTGAGCGACCAGTTGATCGTGTACGGGACGACCACGTTCAGGTACCTGACGGCGTCGAGCTTTACTTTGACGGACCAGTTGGTAGTATTCGGTACGGCCACGCTGGGCAACGTGGCGGCGTCGAGCGTTACTTTCAGCGACCGGCTTATAGTATCCGGCACGACTACGTTGCGTAATGTTGCGGCATCGAGCGTAACCTTGAGCGACCAGTTGATAGTGTCCGGCACGGCCACGTTCAGAAATGTGCTTGCGTCAAGCGCGACTTTAAGCGACCGGCTTATAGTGTACGGTACGACAACGTTCAGGTTCGTATCAGCCTCCAGCGTGACGCTGAGCGACCAGCTTGTCGTATCCGGCACGACCACACTGAACAATGTTGCCGGGTCTAGCGTGGCGCTGAGCGACCGGCTTATAGTATACGGCACGACCACGTTGAGGAATGTGGCGGGTTCGAGCGTGGCTTTGAGCGACCAGCTTATCGTGTACGGCACCGCTACTTTCAGGAATCTAATAGCTTCTAGTGTGACTTTGAGCGACCGGCTTATAGTGTATGGTACGACAACATTCAGGTTCGTGTCCGCCTCCAGCGTTACGCTGAGCGACCAGCTTGTCGTAACCGGCACGACCACGCTGGACTATGCGGGCGCGTCGAGCGTAACCTTGAGCGGCCAGCTGATAACATACGGCACCAGTACGCTGAGAAATGTGGCCGGTTCGAGCGTGGCCCTGAGCGACCAGTTGATCGTGTATGGAACTACCACGTTCAGGAATCTGGCGGCGTCTAGCGTAACCTTGAGCGGCCAGCTGGTGGTGTACGGCACGACCACGCTGAGAAATGTGGCGGCGTCGAGCGCGGCGTTAAGCGATCAGCTGGTGGTGTACGGCACGACCACGCTGGACTATGCCGTGGCTTCGAGCGTGACCTTGAGCGGCCAGCT
>Ga0118677_10002034_pt1 | contig 41547 bp, 32 predicted proteins | sample AliMusrvi5mmetaG_FD_86154 | JGI IMG/M metagenome (GOLD analysis project Ga0118677, IMG submission 86154)
TGGTTGGTAGAAAAACTCGGATTCAAGAGTCCAGGGCAAGCACGGCAAGAATTCGATAACCAATTATTCAAGGCAGCAGCGTGATTCTTAACTTGTGTCCAGGGAACCGGGCGCGCTACAAACTTTGCAGTTTTTGTGGGAAAAAAGCAAACGATGTCGAAGTAATTATTGTAGCATCTGATAAAGGGCCAAATATCTGCAATGAATGTGTAAGGCTATGTGAAGCCATGTTGGAAGAAAAAAATAGAGATTATATTGATTACCGCATCGTTCCAGGTGGGTTACACGCAGAATCCCAGAAAAAACTACGTTTAATCACAAAAATTACTGAAGATTTGGTGGTTTGTGAAACAAATTTATATGCCACTCATCCAAGTGTTGTAGCATGCTCAACCGATGGTACCAAAACAGAGCATTTTTTAATACCTAAACAACTTGCACTCTGGATGATTTCAACTGATCAAAAAATCGATATGGATAAGATGCGAAAAGAAATCAAGAAAGACATATTAGATTCCATAAGTCAATATATTAGAACGTATTGAAACAATTTGATTTTCTGTCGATTAATTTATATTGATGAACATTGATAAAATAAAACCTGTAAGACTCGGCCTTACCTTGGCGTATATCGAAGAGAAGCTTGAAAACTCTATTGCTGAGTTCAATTCTATTCCACCAGGGCAGCGGCATGAATTTTACGGGGACCACGATCCTTTTCAAATACCAGTATTCCCGTGTGACGAATGCGGCAAGATTCCAGTTTTGAGACAAACAGGTAAGGGTAGTAAGTGGAATATGGATTGCCCTTGCGGTAAATCGCTGACAGAGCCGCAACGCGTTCCTTGGCAAGCTCTGCTTGCGTGGGACTCGATCAACCTGTCCGGTTATAAATATGATGAGTTGTCGCTGTTCGCTCTTGCTGGTTTGTCTCCCGATGAAGCCTTTAAAAAAATGAAAGAAGTTAGACGCTTCCTTGAGGTCAAACTCAAGGTTATTGGATTGCAAAGAACATTCGCTCAACGAACAGGACAAAGTAGCCCTGGCAAAGGGTATCAACAAAAATTAGAGGCATACCTGAAATGGTCAATGCTGGCGTTGCGATTAATCAAAGTGGCGGCAGAAACAAATGGCGCTGATCCAGCAATAGCGTGTTTGCCAGACCAAGACCATGAAAAAGAACAAACCCAGTTGGGATGATATCCCCTCGCTAGACGAGGTCGGGGTTGATTGGGAATTTAAACCGACAACACTCCTTGGCAAAAGAGCCTTCATCCGCGTAAAGATTGAAGACCTTGCCAAGCTATTCTCAACGAGCAAGATTCTCGTCAAAGTTGCCACGGTGAAGCAAACCTATAACGGCCATTTATTTGATATCAGCCCAGGAGGGCTATCGCTGATCCTGCCTGTTTCACTTAAAGAGAACCAACTGTTGAAGGTTGGCTTTTATCTCGGTAGCATAAAAATTCTTTCCAAAGCTATTGTCAGGTATTCTCGAAAAATAGAAGATCAGTACGCAACGGGAATCCAATTCGTCGATCTCAATTCGGAATCTGCTGAATATATTAACGGACTTTATGCCTCCAAGATTCTCCGCCACGCCACTTGACCGGTACAAAGTATCAACTGTAACAAACAACACAGTGAGTAATACAAATGCATTGTAGAGAAAAATTTGCCCACTGGTCGATCAAGAGTAAGCTTTCGTTATTGTTTTTGATAATATTCTTACTTGCCTCTTGGGTTATAGTCACATCAAGTTTTAAGCAGCGTGAACGTGAAGTGGAGACAGCAAAGAACAATGTCCTACTGATGGTTCAGAGTTTGGCTGCTCAACAGGACCAAATTATTTTAGGTACTAAGCAGATGCTTAGTACCCTGGCACAGTTACCCGAGATACAGAATCTAGATGCCAATGCCTGCAACAGGTTGCTCAATCAACTCAACAAACGTTTCCCCTTTTATTCCGTTCTGGCAGGAGCTACACCAGACGGGAATATGTTCACGGCGTCAACCCCTTTCGAGCCAAATAGTATTAATCTGTCCGATCGAACGCACCTGAAAGATGCGATAAATACACTCGACTTCTCAGCCGGAGAATACATTGTTGGTAGGGCTAGCAGAGTTAGTTCAATCAACTACGCTTACCCTGTTCTTGATGCTGAAAAAAAGCTCATGGCAATCCTTATTGCTGGTTTTAAACTTGATGAATACGCCCTTTTCATAAAAAATGCACAATTGCCCGATGGGTCTGTTGTTGCGATCACAGATCACAAGGGGATTCGTTTGTTTCGTATGCCTGAGACTGACGCCGCAGCCATCGGCCAATCACTTCCCTTTAAGGTGTTCGAAAAGGTTTCAGGTGCTTTGGACCACGGTATTTTCGAACACCTGTCAGGTGACGGAGTTTATCGTATCTATGCCTACAAGCAATTGCGCCTAAGCGATAACTCTCAACCATATATGTATATGTTTGTCGGTCTTCCAAAGGACAAGATACTTGCCACAGCAAATCTTGAGATGTGGAGAAATTTGACGTTTCTCGGGATTGCTGCTTTGGTTGCAATTACCTTGGTGTGGATGTTTGCAAACTTTATACTCGTACGACCCATCAGAAGGCTTGTCGATGCAACTCTAAGATTTGGCCATGGCGAAATGGATGCAAGAACCCAGCTCCCTCACTCGTTGGATGAACTGGGGAAACTTGCCAAATCTTTCGATGATATGGCATCACTTCTAGAAGTGAAAGATCAAGAACGTCAAAAAGCAGTAGAGGAGTTAAAACATGCTAACGATAATCTTGAACAACGGGTGCAAGAGCGAACCCACGACCTTGCAGCATCAAACGAACGGCTAACCAGAAGTACCGAAGAATTACAGCATTCCTTCATATTCCAACAGCGGTTGATTGATGCCTTGCCTATCCCCGTTTTTTATAAGGATCTGGAGGGCAGATATCTGGGTTGCAACAGTTCCTTTGAAAATTATTTTGGACAGAAATGGGAGGAACTTATCGGCAAATCGGTCTACGAGCTATCCCCGAAAGAACTTGCTGGCATATATCAGGAAAAGGATCAGGCTTTGCTGCAGAATCCGGGAATACAGGTATACGAGTCTGTAGTAAAAGATGCCGATGGAGTTATTCGTGATGTGATTCTTCACAAGGCTACATTTAACAACATGGATGGTTCAGTTGGTGGTCTGATCGGGGCCTTTCTCGACATCACCGATATCAAGACGGCGGAGAAGATGCGGAAAAAGCTGGAGTCCCAGCTTTTTCAGGCCCAGAAGATGGAATCCGTTGGGCGTCTGGCCGGGGGCGTGGCTCATGATTATAACAACATGCTTACCGTTATTGTCGGCTACACGCAACTGGCTTTGGAAGAACTTACCCCTGAAAATCAGATCTCCGAATACCTCCGTCAAGTCTACGATGCCGCGATCCGTTCCACAGCTATTACCCGGCAACTTCTCGCCTTTGCCAGAAAGCAGGTCATCGCCCCTATGGTGCTTGATCTGAATGAAACGGTAGAGAGTATGCTCAAAATGCTTCGTCGGCTGATCGGTGAAGACCTTGACCTGGTCTGGCGTCCCGCAACAGGACTTTGGTCGGTGGTAATGGACCCCTCCCAGGTTGATCAAGTTTTGGTCAATCTCTGCGTCAACGCTCGGGATGCTATTAATGGAGTGGGCCGGGTCACCATTGAGACGGGCATGGCGACTTTCGACGAAGCGTATTGTGCCGATCACCTCGGATTCATCCCAGGGGAATATGTGCTTCTGGCTATCAGCGATGATGGTTGCGGCATGGATCGTGAGACCGTCAAGAAAATCTTCGAACCCTTCTTTACGACGAAAGTAATGGGTCAGGGCACGGGTCTGGGACTTGCCACAGTCTATGGCATCGTCAAGCAGAATAACGGTTTCATCAACGTCTACAGTGAACCGGGAGAGGGCACTACCTTCAAAATCTACCTTGCCCGCCGCGCTGAACCGGCGGGCGAAGCCGCTAAGGAAAGCCCCAAAGAGGTCCTCCCCCTCGGGCACGGTGAAGTCATCCTCATCGTCGAAGACGAAGCATCGATCTTGGATCTTGCCAGGAGGATTCTGGGAAAACTCGGGTATACGGTGCTGACCGCCAATCTCTCCAGTCAGGCCCTGAATCTTGCAGAGGAACACCATGGCGAAATTCATTTGCTCATCACCGATGTGGTCATGCCGGAGATGAATGGAAAGGAACTATCGCTCCGGCTACAGAAAGTTTACCCTAGGCTCAAAACCCTGTTTATGTCGGGATACACGGCTAACGTTATCGCACACCGAGGAGTTCTGGATGAGGGGGTTCAATTTTTGCAGAAGCCGTTCTCCATCGAAAGCATGGCTGCCAAAGTTGAAAAAGCGTTGGGCAATTGACGGAGAGCATACAAAACCAGGGGCGGGTGTGTCATATGGAAACGGAAGTGTTTTATTATGAATGGACCTACTGGGAGAGTCAGACAGATACAGAAATTACGAATAGGTCTGACTGCAAAGTGACCAGAGAATTCGTAGATGAGCGAGGGAAGAAGAACTTGCACGCTCGCTATCGAATTCTTGAAGAATCAAAGGAAATCGTGGAGTCGTGCGCAGTTATCGAAGGAACATATGATCAATCGCGTCGCCGCCCTTGTTCCCAGCGGCAGGTTAAGTCAGGACTCTAAAACATGGCGTTTCCCAATACAGAATGTTGTGGAGATTGAAGATGAAATGTGTTTGGGATGATATGGAATTTGACATCTTATGAACAAATCACAATTGATAGAAGCATTCGCTCAAGATCAAAAACTACCCATCAAAACAGCAGCATCCATTGTGAACACGATTCTGGATACTATGATTGAGGCGCTACTTAAAGGTGATAATATCGAATTGCGCGGTTTTGGGAGTTTCACGGTGAGGGAATATGGCACGTATACCGGCAGAAATCCCAAAAATAGGAAGTTGATATCGGTGAAGCCTAAAAAACTGCCGTTTTTCAAAGTCGGCAAAGATCTCCGGGAAGCAATAGATGCGAACCGTGGCAAATGAAAAACGCCGCGCACGCCTCTTGCCTCCCCTGGATTGAATCAAAATAGCGAGAATGAAATGGGCGTGATTTACAGCTACGAAATCGAACCTCGCCCCTCTGAGCTTGGCGGGGGGTGGCGGCTACGGTTACTTGAGAATGACATGGAAGTGGGCGGTGGTATATTCCCGCCAATTGAAGATATAGAAGAGGGCAACACCGACCTTGCCGCCCAAAAGGCCTATGGCGACGCCCTTTCAGAAGCTTCCATCTGGCTTGCCACGCGAGAGCAACCTGGACCAATATAACGAGGAGATGAAATATGACCCTTACGAAAGCTGATTTAGTTCACCAACTCTATATAACTCACCCCAATCTAACAAAATCTCAAGCCGTTGATTCTGTAGAAACTTTTTTATCACTATCCAAATCTTTATTGATAGCAGGAGAGAGTTTGTTGCTCAGTGGCTTTGGGAAATTCAGTATCAAGGATAAAAGACCCCGTCGTGGCCGGAACCCGCAAACAGGCAGCGAACTAATACTTGACGCAAGGCGTGTGGTAACCTTCAAACCAGCAGGGATTCTGCGATCGCGCATCAATTCTGATTGAGCGTTTGGTTGATACGAAAAGTGGGTGGTTAGACGAATCAAAACAACGAATTTCGCCAAGTGCAACACATCTTACGTTTCGTAAGCGGCGGGTGACATGACAATCTATTCTCAACAATTAAGGACCTTAATGGACCCAATTTATATTGATATTTCAACCCGTCTTGTCGGAGCATTGATAGTTGGTGGCATAATAGGGTTTGAACGGAGCTTTCATGGGCGCCCTGCCGGTTTTCGTACACACACCTTAGTATGCTTGGCATCGAGTCTCTTGATGTTGGTGACGTATTATCAGTGGAAATGGATGCCAGGCACGCCAATTGATACTGTCCGCACCGATCCGACACGAATGGCTCAAGGGATAATGACAGGCATAGGTTTCCTTGGTGCAGGTGTAATTTACAAAGAAGGTCTCAGTGTTAGGGGATTAACCACCTCCGCTTCAATATGGATCACAGCAGCTATAGGTATTCTCATTGGTGTGGGATTTTATTTTCCAGCCATAATTGCAACCATACTTACCCTCGGGACCCTATCGATATTTCGCTGGATAGAAGCCAAGATGCCTTCTAACTTCTATGCACATCATAGCATTTGTTTTAAAAGAGACAATGTGATGAAGGAATTGGACGTAAGAGCTTTATTGAAAAGTTATGATTTTACCATCACGAATATGAGGTATCGCACCTCGGACGATGGGCGTTCATTTGAATACCGTATGGTCATAGGAACAATTGATCCCAATAAAATGTCTATGCTTGCTGACCATTTACGTACGCTCCCTGAAGTAAAAACTTTTCGAATTTCTCCGACAGGAGATTAGAGATATCATTAAATTTCCCCTGGCATATCGAACTCGATCGATGATGGTTTTAAAGGTGAAATATGAAAATTGAGACTACGGAAATAATAACCATCATGGGCTCTCCCCTTTGCCCTCATTGCGGGGAACGTCTTCATCCTGATGTGGAATGGTCTGGTGCTATTTGGCCAGGAAAATTCCCATCTTATCTCGATAGAGATGTACGCTATTTCCCATGTCGTATATGCAAAATATGGTTCATCAGTCCCGATGATATTCCACCAGGGGCCGGGTCACTAATAAATGAATCGGAATAGCGAGCCCCGGCAACGTTAATATTTATTGGAAGTATACCTTGACTATACTGAAAAGGGTATCATCCGATTTGTGTCAGATACATGGTGCTTTCAACCCTTGGTAATCGTAGGTAACGCTTGGCTCATTCCTTAATTATTAGGAAAGGATCTGGGAAATCAGTGTAAAGGATGACGATAATGAAAAAGAAAGTTTCCTGCGCGATTCTTCTGCTATTCCTCCTTGCCGGTGCCTGGTACTCATTTCAGCGAGTTTTGTTATCGTCAGACGGTACGCTGCAGACAACAGGCACGGTCGAAGGCACGGAGCTTAATATTTCCTCCAAGATAGCCAGTCGTATAGCCGGACTTTCACTGCAGGAAGGAGATGTGATAAAGGCCAGCGAGGTGCTTGTTACATTGGATGATGCGGACCTTGCTGCTGATGTCCGATTCGCCGCTGCAGCCCTTGACCAGGCCAACGCGGAAGTGAAGGTTGCAGAGGCAACGCTTGATAACCTGCGTGCAGGCCTGGAGAGTGCACAGGCACAGATCCTTGTCACTGAGGCCGACGTCAGGAAAGCACAAATACAGGTCAAGGACACCAAACGCAACTTGGACCGGATGACCAAACTCTATAAACTGAAAACCGTCTCCCAGGAGTCATATGACTCAGCCGTCACTGCCAATGAGTCCTCTGTAGCTGCGGTAGAGTCAGCAAGTGCCAAGGTCGAAGCAGCAAAATCCGGACGTCGTGCTGTTGAGGCACAGCTGAAAATGGTACAAAGTCAACTCATCCTGGCTCAGGCCGGTTCCAGACAGGCCGTGGCGAATCTTGCCCAGAAACAGGCAAAATATAACGATACCATCATTAAAAGTCCTATTGCTGGTACAGTTGTCTATAAAGCTGCCGAACTGGGAGAAACGGTCACACCCGGCATGACTATTCTGACGTTGGTTGATCTCAGCAGGTTGACTGTCCGGGTGGATATCGACGAATCGCGATTCAGTGCACTTGGCATCAATGACAAGGTAACAGTGCATCCCATCGGCAAGGATGGAAAATTAATAATAGGGCACATCGCGGCCATAAATCGTTATGCTGATTTTGCCACCCAGAAAGATGTCACAGGGGGACGGGAGGATTTACGAACCTTCCGGGTGGCCATTGCCATCGACGAAGTTAATAGCGGTCTACTTCCCGGAATGACCGTCACGGTGGCCATTCCTAAGAAGAATTTAGAGGCGGGTGATGCAAGATAAAGTTGCCGTAGAGGTTAGCGGTATCACTAAAAAATACGGCAACTTTACAGCGGTGAACGACATCAGCTTTACCGTGGCCGAAGGCGAAATCTTCGGTTCCCTCGGGCCTAACGGTGCAGGCAAGACCACCCTGATACGCATGCTGACTACGCTACTCAAACCGTCCAGCGGGGATGCACTGGTGGCAGGTTGTGAGGTGGTAAAGCATCCGGAGGAGGTACGCCGACAGATCGGCGTCGTCCCACAGGCAATGACCAGCGATCTCGATCTGACCGCTTACGAGAACATGGATATCTACGGCCGTTTTTACAATATCCCAACCAAGGAGAGGCGACAGCGTATTAACGAGCTTTTGGAAACAGTCGGTCTGTTTTCAAGGGCGAACGAGCTGGTTGCCTCCTTTTCCGGCGGCATGCGCCGCCGCCTTGAGATTGCCCGGGTACTGATTCACAAACCGAAAATCCTTTTCCTCGATGAACCGACCACTGGCCTCGACCCTCAGTCTCGCAGGGTTATCTGGGATTTTATTCAGCAATTCAGGAAGGGTGATGCCATGACCATTTTTCTGACCACCCATTATATGGAGGAGGCTGAGGAGTTCTGTGACCGGGTGGCGATCATCGACCATGGCAAGATAGTTGTTATCGGTTCGCCAGCGGAGTTGAAGGCGCAGATCCCTGGCAGTGATACCATTACCCTGCGACTCGAAAATATCAGTGAACCGCTGACTGGTCGTATCCGACACCTGCCCTTTGTCTGGTCGATCAGCGTCGAAGGCCATCTCCTGCAAGCATCTGTCGATAACGGAGCACAGAATCTCATGGAACTTCTGGAAAACATCAAAGACCAGGGTGCTAAAGTGCTTGCCGCAACAATTCATGAACAATCGCTGGAGGACGTATTTATTCACTATACTGGCAAGGCCTTGCGGGACGAGACAAAGAAAGTTGACTTTCTGATCGGCGCAGGTGCACCACGCACCTTGCATAGATAAAGGTGGAATGACAGATGCGAATGATGGCAGTTATAGACCGGGACCTAAAAAAATTTAGGCGCAACCCACTGGTTGTCGCGATGAGCGTTCTCATGCCGGTGCTCTATTTACTGATCCTTGGCCATTCCTTCCAGGGGAAATTGACCGGCTTACCTTTGGCTGTGGTACAGGGAGAGCAGGGAACCGCAAGCCGACAACTGCTCGAAAACCTGCGGGCGGTTGAGGCTGGGCCACACACCCTCGAACTTTATTCAATGGTAGATCAGGAGGAGGCCATTGCCGGGGTGCGAAAAGGCGACTACAAGGCCGTGCTCGTTATCCCGCGGGACTTTACCAGACGGGTGACTCAGCATAACCGGCCTGAAATAGGGCTCTTTCTTGACAACACCGACTCAATCTCATCTTCCAGCATCCAGGCGGCAGTGACCGGTGCTCTGCATGCGGTCGGTCAAGACTATGTTACCATCCGCGAGCAGGCAGGGGAAACTTACCAGCGCGAGATCAATCTCTTCCGAAAAGTTGATTATTTTCAGTCACTAGTGCCGGGAGTGGTGATTATGGCCGTTTTTCTGGGCAGCCTGACTACCGGCGCCTTTAATCTGGTCATGGACCGTTTCCTGGGAGTCGATGAAAGCTACATGCTGACACCACTCACCAAGACTGACATCGTCGGCGGTCTGATAGGGAGCGGTCTGTTCATTACCACTTGCATCGCTCTACTCATTTTCACGATCAGCATTCTGATCACCGGTATCCCCTTCAATCATTTCCTGCGGCAGTTCTTTTTCATCGTTGTTGTTATTATCCTCACAACCCTCGGTCTGCTGAGCCTTATGTTTCTTATTCTGGGGCGATTTAATCATCCCAGGATCGTCGGTATTCTGAGCGGCTTCCTCAACGTCATCCTTTTTTTCCCAAGCGGCGCAATATATCCTATCGCCAGCTTTCCCAGCTGGCTCAAGATTTTCGCCCGAATCAACCCCGAAGCCTATGCTGTTCATGCTCTGCAATGCATCCTTTTTAAAGATGTGGGGCTTACGGCAATCAGTAATGATCTCTTTTTCCTTGCCACCTTCGTCCTGATCATGCTGACTGCAGCAATTACTACCTTTAATCGGAAGATATAGCCAATTTATGATACATGACGATCTGGAATATTCTCGAGCAGAAATTATTGGTCATTTCGTTCTTAGGGACGGATCTGTTATCAAAACGTTGGGAGGAGTTACGATATCTCCTGTTTGTCTTGACCAATCGGCAGCCAAAAAAAATGAACCAGAATAGCGAGCACGTGTTGGCCTCGATAAGCCTTCAGTGGTCGCAGCCAGCCTCGTTCAAACTTTGTCCTGGCGGGATCGAGCAGCCAAGAAGATAACAACGGCTGAATCTCAGGTTATGAATGATGTGCTTTATCGCCTTATTCCGCTTATCTGCGGCGATAAGCTACTAAACATAGCAAACTGAATCAGAATAGCGACAATTTGTTCGGTTGCCTTGAGCAGAGATTGTTGATGCTGCCACCCCAGCCGGAAATTGTCTATTCTATGTCGCAGCCATGCAATAACTTTATTGAAGGGCATAGTGCTATTACTCATTTTGTTAGGTGTAAATCCTTTCCAGTTGACTATTGTTCAGGTTGGCCCCTCTGATTTGTAGAGGCGCAAGTTAATCTCACCAATTCCCCCCGATTGCGCCGATCAAAGCTACACTGCCGCTATATTGACTATTTTTAACATTCCACAGGGTGCTCTCAGCAAGGATACGGGTGTTTTGTGCAGACAGCACGTTTATGTAACCAACCGTCCCGACCCGATACTGATTGAGAACGATGGTTTCCGCCTGCACTGCCGCCGAGAGCGCCGCCTGCTGCAACTCGGCCTCCTGTGCCAGCAGGCTCTGGGCAGACAAGTTATCCTCAACCGATTGAAGGGCAGCCAGCACGGTCTGCCGGTAACTGGCAACGCTGGCATCATAGACGGCAATCGCCTGGTCGGTCTGGGCTCGGCGCAGACCGCCATCAAACAGCGACAGGGCCAATTGCGGCCCCACTGACCAGATCTGGTTGGGCGCATTGATCCAATTGGCAAGGCTGGCGCCACGATACCCGCCACTGGCGGACAGAGTCAGGTTGGGGAAAAAAGCAGCAGTCGCCACCCCTATCTGGGCGTTGGCCTGGGCCATGTTCCGTTCAGCAACGGCAATATCCGGCCGTCGCTCCAACAGGGTGGACGGCAGCCCAGCAGGGATCTGCGGCAGGTGCGGCACCAATTGGGTCGGTTGCAGGGCAAAGCTGGCGGGGGCCAGTCCCAGACTAGCAGCAATCGCGTGCTCCAGTTGGGTCCTGCTCAGCTGTTTTTGCACCCGCTGCGCCTGGGCGGTCTTCAGTTGGCTTTCCGCCAGGGCAATGTTCGCTTGAGAAACGACACCAGCGTTGTACTGATTGCGGGTGAGGATAAGAGTTTGCTGCAAAGTGTTTTCGCTGTCCTGCAACTGGCGCAGCTGCTGATCCGTAACCACCAACTGCAAATAGGCGGTGGTCAACTGAGTCTGGATGCTGAGGCGGATGGCGGCTAACTGGGCGGCGGTAGCCGCCTGCTTGGCCTCGCCAGCCTCTATCGCCCGACGTACCCCGCCCCAGACATCTGCTTCCCAGCTGGCACTGGCATCAAGCGTATACTGGGTGCTGACCCCCGCGCCTGGGGTGAGGACGCCACGAGTGGTTGCTGCCGAGGCGGTGAGCGACGGCAAAAGACCAGCCTCGGCCTGACGCAGCAGGGCCTGGCTTTGGCGATATTGCGCTTCGGCTTGGGCAATGGAGGGGTTTTGCCGGTTGAGCAGTTCCATGAGCCGGTCCAGCTCGTTATCCCCAAATATCGTCCACCATGGGCCGCGCGGACTGTCGTCCATGGGCCGCGCGGTTTGCCACTGACCGCTTTCTTTATACTGAACCGGCATATCGATCTCCGGTTTTTTATAATCCGGTCCTACGGCGCAACTCGCCAGCCCGAGACTGACAAGGCAAGCCATAAGCGCTGTCCGAAGGGTTGCTCTGTTCATATTGATATCATTCCTTATAAGCTCCAGCCAGGCCAGAGTGCGGGGTTTTGCGCACCTTCCGGCACCAAAGGCGAAAACGGTCCAGGTACAGATATACCAGGGGCGTAGTGTAGAGCGTCAGCAACTGGCTGAGCAGCAGGCCCCCGACAATTGAAATGCCCAGCGGCATACGCATCTCGGCACCGTCGCCACGGCCCAGCGCCAGCGGCAAGGCACCGAACAGGGCCGCCATTGTAGTCATCATAATCGGGCGAAAACGCAGTAGGCAGGCCTGCAGAATCGCCTGTTCCGGTGTCAGTTGCTGTTCGCGTTCAGCATTGATGGCAAAATCGATCATCATGATTGCATTCTTTTTGACGATGCCGATCAAGAGTAGCACGCCGATCAGGGCGATCACGTTAAATTCGCTGCCGCAGACCAGCAACGCCAGCAAGGCGCCGACTCCGGCGGAAGGCAGGGTTGAGAGAATGGTCACCGGATGCACGACATTTTCATACAGCATCCCGAGTACTATATACACCGCTATAAATGCTGCCAGAATCAACAACGGCTGGCTGTCCAGCGAGGCCTGAAAGGTCTTGGCACTGCCCTGAAAACTGCCTTGGATGGAGCTGGGGAGACCGATACCGCGCAAGGCCGTGTCGATAGCGCCGGTGGCATCCGATAGCGACACTTTCGGCGGCAGATTGAAAGATATGGTCGTGGCTGCAAACTGGCTCTGGTGGTTGACCGACAAGGGCGTATTGGTCGGCCCCCAACTGGCAAATGCCGACAGGGGAGTGGCCAGTCCGGCTGGCGTCTGCAGATAGATTGCGCTCAGCGACTCCGGGTCCTGCCAGTACTGCGGTGCCACTTCCATGACCACGCGATATTGGTTGAGCGCGTTGTAGATGGTCGACACCTGACGTTGGCCAAAGGCGTCGTAGAGCACCGCATCCACCTGCTGTTGGGTCAACCCAAGATGGGCCATGGTCTCGCGATCGAAAACCAGCATGGTTTGCAGACCCTTCACTTCCTGGTCGCTGTTGACATCGGCCAGCATCGGCAGCGACACCAGCGCCTGCTGCACCTTGGGCGCCCACGACTGCAACTCAGCCAGATCATCACCCTGCAGGGTGTACTGGTATTGTGCGTTGCTGGCCCGCCCGCCTATACGGATGTCCTGCACAGACTGCAAAAACAAGGTGGCCCCCGCCTCCTTGCCCAGCGTTTTCCTGAGCCGGGCAATTACCTGGTCGGCACTGTCCTTCCTATCCTCCAAAGGTTTAAGGCTGACGAACATGCGGGCGGTATTCCGCTGTCCTCCGCCGGTAAAGCCCATGGCTTTGTCGACCGCCGGATCCTTGCCGACCACATCGATAAAATATTGCAGTTTCTGCTGCATGGCCTGAAAAGAAATGCTCTGATCGGCACGGATCATGCCGGTGAGGCGCCCTGTATCCTGCTGCGGAAAAAAACCTTTCGGGACGATGATATACAGATAGACGTTGAGGCCAATGGTGGCGGCCAGCATCAGCATCATCAGCCGACCATGACCGAGCGCCCAGCTGAGCGAGCGACGGTAACCCTCCAGCATGCCCGTAAACATTCGTTCGCTCGCACGGAACAGCGGGCCAGGGGGTTTCTCCCCATGTGGTTTCAGCCAGCGGGCGCACAACATCGGCGTGGTGGTGAGTGAGACCACCAGCGAGACGAGGATGGCCACGGACAGGGTGATGGCAAATTCGCGGAACAGACGACCAATGATGCCGCCCATGAAGAGGATAGGAATGAACACCGCAATCAGCGAGATACTCATCGAGAGGACGGTAAACCCAACTTCGCGTGCACCCTGCAGGGAGGCTTGCAGAGGCTTCATGCCGTTCTCGATATGGCGCGAGATGTTTTCCAGGACGACGATGGTATCGTCCACCACAAATCCGGTGGCAATGGTCAAGGCCATCAGGCTCAAGTTATTGAGTGAGAAACCGGCCAGATACATGACGGCGAAAGTCCCCACCAGCGAGACCGGAACGGTAATAGCCGGGATAGCGGTCGCCCGGCCATTACGCAGGAACACGAAGACCACCAGGATCACCAGCACGGTGGAGATGAACAGCGAACGCTCGACCTCGCGCAATGAGGCGCGAATGGTCGGGCTGCGATCCATCACCACCTGCATGCTAATGGCAGCCGGGATGGCTGCCTGCAATTGCGGCAGCAGTGCCTTGACCCTATCTACGGTTCCGATGATATTGGCCCCAGGCTGACGGAAAAGGATGAGCATGACGGCAGGCTGCCCGCCCACCAAGCCAGCGTTGCGGAGATCCACCACCGAATCTTTGACCTCGGCGACATCGGTGAGCCGCAGGGCAGTGCCATCCTTGTACCCGATGATCAAGGGCGCATAATCACGCGCCTGGCGGGCCTGATCATTGGCCTGCACCTGCCAGTGATATTGGTCGTTTTCTAGAAACCCCTTGGGCCGATTGGCATTGGTGCCGGTGATGGCGGTACGCACTGTTTCTAGGCCAATGCCGTAATGGTTGAGCTGCATCGGGTTGAGTTCGACCCGCACCGCCGGCTGTGCGCCCCCGCCGACATTGATGTTACCGATCCCCTCCACTTGGGCTAATTTCTGGCCTAGAATGGTGTCGGCCACGTCAAACATCTGGCCGCGGGTCAGTGAGTCCGAGGTCAGGGCAAGGATCATGATCGGCGCATCCGCGGGATTGACCTTGCGATAGGTGGGGTTGGACGGCATGCCGGAGGGCAGCAGCGAACGGGCCGCATTGATGGCGGCCTGGACATCGCGGGCCGCCCCGTTGATGTCGCGATTCAGATCAAACTGGAGCGTTATCTGGGTGGAGCCCAGCGAACTTGCGGAGGTGATTTCACTGACTCCGGCAATCCGTCCCAGGGAGCGTTCGAGTGGGGTCGCCACAGTAGCGGCCATGGTTTCCGGACTGGCACCGGGCAATCCGGCAGAGACCGAAATAGTGGGGAAGTCCACCTGCGGCAGCGGGGATACCGGCAACAGTTTAAACGCCAACGCACCCGCCAGCAGAATCGCCAGCGTTAACAGGGTGGTAGCAACCGGACGATGAATGAACGGCGCCGACGGAATCATAGTTCCGCCTGCTCGCTCGACACCGGCAGCTGTCTGTGGCCGAAACGACGCGCCATCCGGTCAAAGGCCAGATAAATCACCGGGGTTGTAAACAGGGTCAACACCTGGCTGAGAAGCAGCCCCCCCACCATGGTAATACCCAAGGGTTCACGCAGCTCCGATCCCATGCCGCCGCCCAGCATCAGGGGTAATGCTGCCAGCAAGGCTGCCATGGTGGTCATCAGAATGGGCCTGAAACGGAGCAGACAGGCCTGGTAGATGGCATCGCGTGGGTTCATACCCATTTCACGCTCAGCTTCCAGCGCAAAATCGATCATCATAATGGCATTCTTTTTGACAATGCCGATCAGGAGAATGATGCCGATAATGGCAATGACGCTGAGATCGGTGCCGGACAACAGCAGCGCCAGCAGGGCGCCGATACCCGCCGACGGCAGCGTCGACAGGATGGTGATGGGATGAATATAGCTCTCGTAAAGCACGCCCAGCACAATGTACATGGTGATAATGGCCGCCAGGATCAGCCAGAGGGTATTGCTGAGCGAAGATTTGAAAGCCATGGCCGCACCCTGAAAGCGGGTCTCCAGGCTGGCGGGCAGACCGAGTTCCTGTTCAGCCGTATAGATGGCGTCCACCGCTTCTCCCAGCGAGGCCTCGCGGGCCACGTTGAACGACACGGTGGCGGTCGGAAACTGGCCCAGGTGGTTGATGGTGAGCGCGGTGAAATGTTGTTCGATGCTGGCCACGGTATCGAGCGGGACAGGGGTGCCGTTGGTGGTGGGCAGATAGATTTCCTTGAGCGAGAGAGGCCCTTGCTGGTGCTGCGGCGCTACTTCCAGAACCACCCGATACTGGTTGGTCTGGGTGAAAATGGTGGAAATCAACCGTTGGCCAAAGGCATCGTAGAGGGCATTGTCAATGGCGGCAATGGTTATGCCCAGTCGGGCGGCAGCATCACGGTTAATGTTGATATACGCCTGCAACCCCTTATCCTGCAGATCGCTGGTGACGTCGGCAAGCTGCGGCAGACGTTGCAGGTGTTCCACCAATCTGGGTACCCAGATCGATAACTCATCGGGATTGGTGGTCTGCACACTGAACTGGTACTGCGTGCGGCTGAGGCGGGAGTCTATGGTCAGATCCTGAACCGGCTGCAGATACAGCGACATGCCGGGGTCTTCATGCGCCCGCTTTTGCAGGCGGGTAAGTACGGTGCGGATATCGTCACGCTGATTCTTGGGCTTCAGGGTGATCAACAGCCGACCGCTGTTGAGCGAGGCATTGCTGCCGTCCACGCCGATGAAGGAGGACAGGCTCTCCACGGCCGCATCCTGCAGCAGTTTGCACGCTAACGCCTCCTGCTGGCGCGCCATGGCACCAAACGAGATGGATTGCGCCACCTCGCTGACCCCCTGGATGGCATTGGTATCCTGCAAAGGAAAAAAGCCTTTGGGCACCAGCACATAGAGCAGCACCGTCAGCACCAGGGTGCTCATCGCCACCACCAGGGTCAGCTTTTGATGGTTGAGGACCCAGGTCAGCAGCCGACCGTAACGGGCAATCAGGCGGTCGAACATCTGGCCGCTGGCATGGTAGAATCGCCCCTGTTTGGCCACCGGTACATGTTTGAGCAGACGGGCGCACATCATAGGGGTGAGCGTCAGCGAGATAAACGCGGAGATCAGGATGGACACGGCCAGGGTAATGGCAAATTCGCGGAACAGCCGACCGATGACATCGCCCATGAACAAGAGCGGAATCAACACCGCAATCAGGGAAAGCGTCAGCGAAATGATGGTGAAGCCAATTTGCTGGGAGCCTTTGAGCGCCGCGGCCAGCGGCTCCTCGCCTTCCTCAATATAGCGGGCGATGTTCTCGATCATGACGATGGCGTCATCCACCACGAAACCGGTGGCAATGGTCAGGGCCATCAGGGTCAGGTTGTTGATGGAAAAGTTGATCAGGTACATCACGCCAAAGGTGCCGACCAGCGAGAGCGGCACCGCCACCGCGGGAATGACGGTGGCCGAGAGATTGCGCAGGAAGACGAAAATAACCATTACCACCAGCGCAATCGACAGGATCAATTCAAATTCAACATCCTCCACCGAGGCGCGGATAGTGACGGTGCGATCGCTCAGCAATTTGACCTCCACAGCCCCGGGCAGGGTGGCCTTGAGCTGCGGCAGCAGTGCCTTGATGCGATCGGTTACTTGAATGACATTGGCACCGGGTTGGCGCTGGATATTCAAAATCACCGACGGCGTGGTGCCGGCCCAGGCAGCCAGCCGGATATTCTCTGCAGAGTCCACCACCGCAGCGATATCGCCGAGCCGCACCGGGGCTCCGGAACGGTAGGCAATAATCAGGTCATGATACTCACCTGCCGACTTCATCTGATCATTGCCGTCAATGGTGGAGGCCTGCGCAGGCCCGTCAAAGCTGCCCTTAGGTTGATTGACGTTGGCGCTGCCGATCGCGTTACGCACGTCTTCTAGCGTCAGCCCCAGGGCCGCCAGCGCTCGCGGGTTGGCTTGGATACGGACAGCAGGACGCTGGCCGCCGCTAATACTGACCAGGCCGACACCGGGCAGCTGCGACAGTTTTTGCGCCAGTCGGGTATCGACCAGGTCTTCCAGTTTGGTCAGCGGTAAGGTCGTCGAGCTGACCGCGAGGGCTATAATGGGCGTGTCAGCGGGATTGACCTTGTTATAGATCGGAGGGCTGGGCAGGTCGGTCGGCAACAAGTTACCGGCGGCATTGATAGCGGCCTGCACTTCCTGCTCGGCGACATCCAGGCTTAGTTCCAGACTGAATTGGAGGGTGATGACCGAAGCGCCGCCGGAACTGCTTGAGGACATCTGCGCCAGACCCGGCATTTGGCCAAACTGACGCTCGAGCGGTGCGGTAATTGAGGAGGTAATGACTTCCGGACTGGCGCCCGGGTAGAGGGTGACCACCTGGATGGTCGGATAATCGACCTCAGGAAGCGCCGCCACCGGCAGCATCCGCCAGGCCACCAAACCGCTCAGCAAGAGCGCCAACATCAGCAGGGTGGTCGCCACCGGCCGCAGGATAAACAGGCGAGAAGGGTTCATGCTGTATCCAGGTGCTTACTTGGCAGTGTTGCCGTTGCGTTTACCTGGATCGCCGCCACTGCCATTGCGGTCACGGCGCTGGTCTTTGCCAGAGGATGGGTCAGCGGCAGTACGGTCAATCACCTCGATCTTAGCACCGTCGCGCAGCTTATCCAGGCCATCGACCACCACGCGCTGCCCTGGCTGCAGTCCCTGCGTGATAACAGTGTTGTCCCCGGAGACGAACCCGGTGGCGATTTGCGCAATACTGACAGTTTGTTCAGTATCGACGGTGTAGACATAGCTGCCGACTTTGCCCAGCTGGACAGCAGCCGTCGGGATGGTAAGAGCATCTGCTTGCGTTCCAAGCTGCAGATGCACATTCACAAACTGGTTGGGAAACAGTTGTGACTGCTCATTGGCAAACCTGGCTTTCAGGTTAACCGTACCGGTACCGGGGTTGAGCTGGTTGTCGATGGCCAGGAGCGTCCCGTCAGCCAATCTGTTGCGATTGTCGCGATCCCAGATTGCCACTTTAAGCTGGTTTGTAACCGTTCTGGCCTGCAAAACCTGGCCAAGACTGGTTTCCGGAACGGCAAATACCACATTGATCGGCTGCACCTGCGTGATCACCACCAAGCCGTTGGTGTCACTGGCATGGACGATATTGCCAGGGTCGACCAGACGCAGTCCCACACGGCCGCTGACGGGGGCTGTAATACGGCTGTAACTGAGCTGGAGCTGCGCATTGTCAACGGAGCCCTGATCCAGCTTGACGGTACCTTCGTACTGCTGCACCAATGCCTTCTGGGTGTCAACCTGCTGCTTGGCAATGGAGTCTTGCGCCTGCAGCTGCTGATAGCGAACCAGGTCGAGTTCGGCGTTCTTCAATAGGGCTTGGTCACGCAACAACTGGCCCTGCACCTGGGTCAGTGCGGCCTGGTAGGGACGCGGATCCAACTCGGCCAGCAGTTGGCCCTGCTTAACCAGCTCTCCTTCGACGAAATGTATCTTGTCCAACTGGCCATCGACTCGGCTACGCACCGTCACCGTGTAGGTGGACGTGACCGTACCCAGCGCCGTCAGCTCCACAGCGACATCCTGTTTCTGCACGGTCACCACAGCGACTGCAACAGGAATTTCGCCCTTACGTTTCTGCGCCTTTGCACTACCGGAAGACGAGTGGGATACCCACCAGAATCCTGCTATCGTTGCAGCTAATGCCAAGAGGATGGATACATTGCGAAGAGTGCCCCGTCGCGTGGTTCTGGTGTCGGCCATAGTCAGTTTTCAAAAATAAATTTTTATCAGGCTTGAGCAGCCTGCATTGCCTCGACCGAATGCACAGTGGCAAGTGAACAATCTTGGTTTTCACTCTCACGATAAAAGGCGTACGATTCCTTGAGCCACACAATCAAGAATCACCCATGCGGAAGCCCCCGCCGAGGAGATGCTGACACAATCGAGCAAAAAACGGACGATCGGCTATGGCTCTCACGGCTTAACAGCTCAATGACAGCCAGAGCCATCTCGCCAACCGCCGCGTCTTTTCCCTGTCCGCCTATTACTGTTGCTGCAGCTCCCATTGCCCGGAATCATTCCGACAAGCGGTGCTGTAGGTTCTTTCCCGCCTACCGTCGATGACCGCATCAATTTCAGCCTTCCTGCAGACGCGACGAGTCGTTGGATTCTGATAGGATGGTTGCGGGGTGACGGCATATTGGTTGCCGTTATCCGGATTCACCCAGGTCGAACGTTGGTTGGACGGCCCCCTCTCATAGGTCCGATTGAGCTGATCGCGATCGTATTTATCCATTTCATTGCCGATCGCATAGCCAAGCGCGCCGCCTACAGCTGCACCTATCAAGGTTCCTGCGGCGTTATGACCGATCGCTTGGCCGATAAGGGCACCGCCCGCCGCCCCACCCAGTGCTCCGGTTTGAGCCTTGTTGGCACATGAGGAAAGCGCCAATAGAAAAAGTAGAGCCACAATACTGAGATGTTTCATGATGTTTTTCCTTGTTTAAATTACATTTATTTAAGGGAATAAAATGGCTCCCCCCTGGACTGCTTTACCGTTGCAGACAGCTCAACGGGTCAATTCGGCGGATATTGGCACGGACCGACCGTGTATTCCCTTACAGGCTGGCCACGTTGATCCAAGAGGGTCCTGCCATAACCATCCAACACATAACGCTCCCAACGGCACATGCCCGGAGGCACGCTTGGCGGATAGGCATAAACCGCGGGCGGTGGCGCACCATAGACCACTGGTTGAGGTGGTGGCGGCTGCAGGGCCACCGCAGTTATTGCCGAACCAACCACGAGACCGCTTAGCCCCCAGAGTAAGGCATCATTGTGATAATAACCATGATGATGAGAATACCAACACATCCCCTCTGATGGCACCAGGGACATTGCCATAACCCCAACTATAAGAGCAAAAATTGTTTTTTTAACCATTGCATCACCTGTTTTTTTGTTTTTTTTGGGAAAGGTCGACATGTCTCATCCTCTACCACCAGATAAACCATGCCCTTTTCGCAGAACCATGTAGCCATCCTACTTTACTCAATTCAGCGAACGCCCTCAATTGAGTAATCCGAAAAAATGCGGAAGAAGATTTTAAGATATTTCTTACAAGCATTTGCCATGCCAACTGCCAAACCAGCAATAGGTTGCTTTCATTTCATATTTCATGAGATATCCCCTTTCATAAGCGAGGTACGATCCCCTCGCCTCAAAACTCTGCTTACATTATACCTCTATTCAACCGGTATAGAACTCTGGTTTTTAAATGTTCTCGATTTTCTCGGTAGCAATTGCGTCTCTATCAAGCCTATTGAAAAATGAACGCATGCATGCCGTGTCATATTTCGACCAACGGAAGAATTCGCTTGCTTCAAAGGGCGAGATTTCTCGCTATCGCTCGAAATGACATAAAAAAATGATTTGTTCCATTCTTGGCACCCAGGGCACAGGAAAGAATCTTGTCATTTTGCAAAAGGCTCTATCGAGAGCCGATTTCAGGGGAACCACCAAAAGAATACCACAACAGAAACCAATAGTTTAAATAAAGAGCCCAGTTGATGCTGACTGGGTATTTTTTACGCACGCGGGGAGACGCCTCATCAAACTGAGAAAAAACCAGTAATCTACTGTTTAGTTTCAGTTATTAATTGATAAGCAATCCACCTCCTGATTACAGGAATAATCCCCCAACGCCGATTGGATATTTTTTACACACCACGTTTTTTTTGGAGAATACCACCGCCTACCTCAATTCGAGGTAATGGTATCGACAAAACGTGCGCCAACATCAACAAGAAGATGCCCATATGAAATTTTACACCTCCTGGTTAATGTGAACCATGCGCCAGGCTTCCGTGATGGCTTTGTCCGGAGGCAGAGGAGTTACCTTGACGCTGTCAACCGGATTATCTCGCAAAATTACACTCTGTGCCCTGCTTTACATTTCGTAGTTTCTGGATTGGTATGATAACATCAAACAACATCGATGAAACAGCAACCAGCAGCAAAAGTATGACAAAAGCAGAACCAACCGAATCCTCGGCCGAACCCAGAAAATATCCAAGCGCACTGCCAAAGTGAGAGGGAACACCATCCTGGCAACGATGGCAGAAGCCTTGGTCCGTGGTCCTAATATTGCACTCAGCTGGTAGTTTCCAGATGCGGCATAACCCTGTAGAGCCTGTCGCATTTCCTTGTTCAGCCAGACCCCATGATTACCAATTCCTTGTTACTGTTAACACCTCAACCTGCTGAATTAATAAAACATCTCTACTGCTAGACATTCTACCCCTGTGCTAGAACGCTGATAGGTGCCCATGACAACGAATGGTTTGACCGTAGCAATTCAGCTGAAGAGACGTCTCCTTGCGAGCAAGGTCAGGTCTCTGCTCCTCAACCGTTACACCGCGTTTCTTCTTGGTGTCTACGCCTTCTCTCTAGCCGTCAGCCTTTTAGGCGGCATGGGCGGCATGGTGCAGATTACTGAGGAAAATAACCTTCTCTTAACAAAAGAGTACTCCGAGCTGACACTGCTCTTTTATCTCTACTGCTACTTTAACATGATTTTGCGGCCATCACGTTGGCAGGCGTTGTTGGCAGCGGTCCCTTTGCTCCTCACCTACATTGCACAAGATGTTTATTATTTGATGTACAGCCGTGTTTTTCGGATTGTTGAGATGGCATCGATCTCGGAGCTGTTCAAGGTTCTTTCCAGCAAAATCATAGCACTGCTCGCTGTTATGGTTCTCCCTCCCTTAGGATACTTTCTCTGGTCCATCAATTACCGGAAATGGGTTGCTATTACAGCAGGGGCGTTGCCGCTGCTGCTGTTGATCGGTGCCGCAGAAATGTATCCGGAAAAATACATTGCTTCTTTTGAGAAGATCGGAGGAGAAATAGTCCTTTGGGACGATGCGAGCAGTGTGGAGATAAATGGCCGTTTCATGATGCTCCTCTACCGAGAGGCGGAGCGTAAAGTCTCACAAACAAAAACCGAGATGTACCGGGATCGCCCTCAATACGAACAAAAAGCTCAGCAACAGGCTGGCTGGATACGCACCAATAGCAACCGTCGGAATGTCCATCTGGTGGTCATGGAGAGCTTTCTCGATCCCACCCTGTACCAGGGGGCCAGCTACACGAGAGATCCGCTTCATCCGAGTTTCAAAAAACTGTTTGGCAACAAAATGGGATTGTCTGTCTCTCCCGTTGTCGGGGGAAGAACCTCCCAGGCCGAATTCGAGGTCCTTTGCGGTGTTCCCGCTTTTGAAGAATTGGTAGGTGTCGAATTCAACAGCTTCACCGGAGCTCCAGCCTATTGCTTGCCGAGAACGCTCGAGCTCGCAGGATATCGCTCCATGGCATCAAACGCTTATAATCCAAGTTTTTTTAATACACCGAACGCCTATAAAGGGATTGGATTTGGAAAAATTTATTTTCCGAAAGAGTATGTGGGGGGAGACAACACTTATATCACCACCGGCGATGCTTCCAAGGAAGCGGACTTTATGTTTGACGGAGATTTATTTGATCAGAATATACATTTCATTGCTCCCTTGCTTCAGGATAAAGAGGGGCCGCCGCTGTTCAACTATGTCCTGACTATTTACGGCCATGTGCCGCATATCATTGATGAGAAAAAACGGCCCCTTGTGTTGAAAATGGTTTCCTCCTTCAAGGATGCGCAGCTGGAACGCTCGGCCAATCAATTTTTTTATCGGTCTCAGGCGGTGGCGGATTATGTCGGTCACCTGCTCGAACTTGACGAAAAGAGTCTGATTATTTTGGTGAGCGACCATGTCCCGCCGGGACAATTCGGCAAGACCAGCTATGAAAAATTGCGCTATTTAAATAACAAAAAAGATAGCATCCATATGAACCGCATTCTGATCATCGAAGACGGCAAGATTAAAAAATACGCTACTATCCACCATTACGACGTGCCTTCGGTGATACTCAATTATATCACCGAGGGGGCCTATTGCCGGGAACACCGCTGCGGTTTTATGGAAAACAAGTTGCTTGACGATCGGCAGGATCGACATGACGATTACATGCGTTTGATGGCACACGCAACCGAGTGAGAATGCAAACAGCTCAAAAAAAATTTGAATGGTGCGCAACAGCCGTTCTTCGCCCATCATTCCGGCAACTGTTCCGGCGTCGATTTTTTAATTTGAAAATGCTTCGTTTCTTGCGGATGGGTTTCGATGTAGCGATCCCGGGAGTTACGCATTTTTTTGAGGTGCTGCTCGATGACGCTCCCGTTTAACTCAACGCCAAAATCGCTCGGCTCCGTGGGCAAATCAGGAGAAAATAATTTGGTAAGAATTTTCTCCCCTACCCCACTGCGATAATGCGATTGTTCCCAGTAATATTGCATAGTCTTTTTCCCCGTCTTCTGGGGGATGGGCTCTGTGGTAATGCTATTAAAACCGGAAAAATCAACCAGGCGGATGTCACAACCCTGCTGTCTGCGCGCATCGATTAATGCCACCAAGGCTCGCTCCCAATTCTCTCTATCCTCCCATTGAGGGATATGCTGCAACTCTGACAACGCATGATTCGGTTGAATAAAAATCCGAAAAGCTGTGCCGTATTGACAAAATTCAAGGGTTCCTTGAGCCACCTGTTCCATGGAAATGGCGAAATCGGGAGGATCCGCTTTCGATCCATTTTTCATGGCCTTTGCAAATGCTTCAGCCGCACCGCCTTCAGCGTTCATGATAGATTCCAGACACTGCTCAGATTTTTGCCCATAACTGGCCAATATTGGCAGGCAGGTCTGTTCGGAAAGGCCTGCTAAGATTTTCACGGCGTCCCTGGTCATATCCAGAGCAAGAGAGCGTTTCACATTTAACAGGGTCCGCCAAAGAGGATAGAATGGCCCGGTTGCCATTAAAGATCTGTTGAAATCGGTGTTGCCTTTCACGTCGGCAAAGAGCCAGCCGTATTCAACCCCCCAGACGACGATTTCAGGGCGATGCAAGAAACTCGTATGCTTGAGCAAATCGACAGCATCGTCCGGCGTCCCCCCGCTCAGGGCAAGATTAAAAACCCTTTTCCCCTTAAACAATTCGAAGTCGGTCGGCAGGCCGATTTCCGCTCGCGAACTGCCAAGATACACGATTTCCGGCTGGTACCGATAGACGGCGTACGTTTTGGCCCACGGAACAATTTTCTGTTGTGCCGGACTAAGCCTGTGCAGCAGCGCCGTATCCCATTGGTGAATGTAATAGGGGTCAACCGCATAATTCATGATGACCACCGCTGTCACTAAGAACAACGCAGTAACCGCAACAGTCCAGCAATATGCACGAGAATTGATTGCACCAGATGAAAGAGGCATGATTACTTAAAATTGCGCATAGATGAAATCCTTTGTTTGCTCCATAGTGAGCAGACAGAATACCAAAAGAACGCCGACGGCTACCCCCCACCTTAGGCTGGGGACCCAGCGCACTTGAAGAATTGAAAAAGAATCAGGCGTATTTGCAAAACGGCTGTCCAGATGCAGGATAAGCTCATTGGTATTAGGCATATAAAAGGCAATGAATGTGCCTAGGGCAAGAACCGTATACTCGAGATATTGTGCGTCAGTACCCAGAGAAAGACCATTCATCCCGCCCAATCCCGCCAACACCTTGAATGCGGAGCTCACGTTGGGCGCTCGAAAAAAACACCATGCGATCATCACTGCTAAAAAGGTCAGAGACCTGTTGCTAAACGCTGCAAGGCGGCTTGTTGATTCGACCTTATGACGCCTTAAGCCTTGCCACCCGTGCTGTACACAGAGATACAAACCATGCAGACCGCCCCAGATAACAAAGGTCCAGTTGGCACCATGCCATAATCCTCCCAGCAGCATGGTCACGATGAGGTTGCGATAGCGCGCCACCTGTCCGTTTCGATTGCCACCGAGAGGAATATAGAGATAATTACGAAGAAATCGCGAAAGGGAAATATGCCATCGCAACCAGAAATCACTGACACTGGAGGCCTTGTACGGCGAATTGAAGTTAAAGGGAATTTGAAAACCGAAAAGGCGCGAGACACCGATAGCCATATCGGAATACCCTGAGAAATCAAAATAGAGCTGCAGGGTATAGGCAAACACGCCCAGCCACGCCTGGAGAAATTGCGGGCTGTCTGTAAAAGCGACATCAACCAGCGGTACCAGATTATCGGCAATCAGCAATTTTTTAGCCGCTCCAAAGACAAAAAGGGTGACGCCTACGGCAAAATTAGTTGCGGTCGGGCGGTAATTATTTTTGTCAGAGAATTGCGGCAGCATGTCCTTGTGATGCAGGATTGGACCGGCAACAATGTAGGGGAAATAGGAGACAAGCAGGAGGTACTTATCGAGATGGAGTGCCCGTATCTTGCCCTGATAGGCATCAACCAGCAGTGCGATCTGGGTGAAGGTGAAAAAGGAGATGCCCATCGGCAGGAGCAGCGTCAGCAGTGACATCTCTTTGCCGGTAAGGCCGTTGATGGTCGCAATGAAAAAATTCGCGTATTTGAAGTAGCCGAGCATAAGGAGATTGAAAACCAGGGCAGCCGTCAGCCAGATTTTCCGCCTCCGCACCTGCTCCACCGCCAGGATTCGGGAGCAGGCAGCGTAGTTGAGCAGCATGGAAGTGAGCAGGATCGGAAGATAGCGATAATCCCAGGACACATAGTAACACAGTGAAGCAAACAGCAGCCAGTAGGCAGCCCACTGCTCGTTTTTGCGCCCAAGGATAAAAAACAACACAAGAACGACAGGCAGAAAAAGGAAGAGGAATACATACGAGTTAAAGACCATGAATCACCTTGTGATGAAAAGCAGGATGAATGGGTGCTTTGTGCCCCCGTTTACATGGTGATTCCGCAAACAGGTTTAACGAGGATGTAAAACAAATTTCGAAGATGGTCAACCGGTCGATACGGCAAATTTCCCCCGTATAATAGTTGACGTCGCTGTCCGCAGGTGCCGAAGCATACGTGTCTCCGACTGGCGAAGGCGCAGCATGGCAGCTCGTCTTCTCGGCAGCCCCTGGAAAATCATCATCCGTTGGTCGTTTCTGAAAAAATTAGGGCACTAATATTTCTCCATTCACCTGAATCAGAAGAATCAGAAAACGACAACTTCGCCTTGCACAATCCGCACAATATACCGCCGATCATACTGCATATCATTTTGATTCTATTTCATTTGTTCACAAAACTCCTTGACCATATTTCGCCAAATCGTATACTAAATGAAGCGCCTGCAGGGGTTCAGGATTGCACTCGACCAACTCGTCGCAAGTCAGAAAGTTTCGTAATTTAGATAGACTCAAAAAGTACGGGAGTTAGCAGTAGCACCGAGTCACTTGCTCATCCAAGGGCATGAACGCTGGCCCTGGTCTCAAGCCAAGGTTTCCTTATTCGAGCAACGGGCATTGTCCAGTTGGTTCTCTTGGGTTAGTAATTTCAGCTAAGGAGCGACGAAAATGCAATTTATTGTCCCTGAACATGTCTTGTTAACCTCTCTTAAATGTACGGATAATTATTATTGCCTCGCACCTCATCGGAATGGCAACAAGCCGATGTGCAAAGTGGAGTATGCTTTCGGAGAAAATTTGATGTTTATCGAGGCATTAAATTCCGAGCATTGTCCGTATCGAATTTCGTTTGGTCATACGCACATCTGCGCATGTCCTCTGCATTATTTCATTCATACGAATTGCGACAATAAGCATCGGCAAGAACCCTATTAAATAAAGATATATTTTATATACGATCCCCCTTAACTCGATCAACCATCAATATCTGATGCTACCTTGAGCCGATTGCCCAAGCGGCACAATCGGTACTGCCAATGGGCCCTCCCACCACTCAAGATTAATTGACTAAAAAGAGCGTCACCTCTCCTCCCCCTTATCCAGTCGCATTACTGCCAACTGCGCCAAGACCGCATTACTTCATTGCGTACATGAGGCACATTGGCTCTGCAGAATTGGCTCTCCGGTTTGCGGGATTAGCCGCCCTCTATCCGCAAAAGCGAAAACAGGAAAACGATTACTACCGAGACGGGATTGATCTATCGCTTGACAATTACATGGATTGTGCTAAGCGATCTTGTCACTTTTTTCTGTGAATAATTATCAGATCCTAACAATACGCCAGAAGAAGCTTTTCAATAGTTATTCACAGATGCGCCTTGCGTGCATTCTGCCCATGCTTCCGATTGGCATCGTTTGCTTTCCCCGTCTTCTCAACTTGGTCCGTTAATAGCCATGCCCACCCTCACCACCCTGATCAACAAAAACAACATCCCCCTGCTCGTTGCCATGATTGCAGCCGGCCTGGCGGGCAACTATTTTAGCTACCCAATATTCCTGAATATCGATTTCCTCTTCGGCAGCATTTTCGCCATGCTGGCGCTGCAGTTCTTCGGCATGGGCCGGGGCATTCTGGCAGGAACCCTGATCGCCAGCTATACCTATATCCTCTGGAATCACCCCTATGCGATCATCACCATGACCGCCGAGGTGGCCGTTGTCGGCTGGTTGCTGGAACGTCGCAAGCTCGGGATAGTGTTAGCTGATACGATGTATTGGCTCATCATCGGCATGCCGCTTGTCTATCTTTTTAACCATCTCCTCATGCATGTCCCTGTCAGCAATTCCTCTCTTACCATGACCAAACTGGCGATAAACGGCATTGCCAATACCTTGATTGCCCGGCTGATTTTCACCGGATTTCTGCTCAGGTCGCACTCGTCCCACACCTCATTCAAGGATATTGCCTATAACCTGTTGGCCTTTTTTGTATTGTGTCCGGCTTTGGTCATACTGGCTGTTGAGAGTCGATCTGATTTCAATGCCACCGACCGCAATATCCGCACGACGCTCACCCAGGACAGTGAGCACATGAATGGATTTCTGGAGGCCTGGCTGGAAGACCGGAGAGTAGCCATTAGCAACCTGGCCGAATTTGCTGCTTCAAAATCCCTGCAGGAAATGCAATTTTCTCTAGAACAGACAAAAAAGTCGGATGCCAATTTTCTCCGGATAGGCCTACTGGACAAAGATGCCACCATCACCGCCTACTACCCTCTACTCGACGAACTTGGCAACGAGAACATCGGCAAAAACTTTGCGGATCGCCCTTTCATTCCGCAACTTAAGCGAACACTTAAGCCGATGCTCTCGGAAGTAGTTATGGGCAGAATCGGCAATCCCAAACCAATGGTCACAATGCTTGCGCCGGTCATCAGGCAAGGGGCATACGGTGGCTACGTCACGGGCATCTTGGGCCTGGAGCGGGTTCAAAAATTTCTCGACAAAAATTTAACAGGTAATGCCACGCTCTACACGTTGTTGGATAAAAACGGCAATGTCATCATGTCCAACCGTACCAACCAAACGGCGATGACACCCTTTGTGCGCGACCAGGGGACGCTGCATCGCCTTGATGCAGAGGTTAGCCAGTGGGTACCCGTGGTGCCTGCCAACATCTCCATCTCGGAACGTTGGAAAAAATCCTTCTATGTCGCGGAGAACACCTTAGGCGAACTGGCGGAATGGAAGCTTATACTGGAACAGCCCGTGGCGCCCTACCAGGAAGCCCTCTATCGTCACTATGCTGGCAACCTGACACTGTTGTTCTCGATTTTACTGGGAGCGCTGGCACTGGCAGAATTCATCAGCCGCCGATCGACAGTCACACTCGAAACACTCAGCCGGATCACCTATAATTTACCGAGAAGACTGGCGACGGATAGCGAAGAAATTGCTTGGCCTGAAAGCAGCATTAAGGAGACCAATCACCTGATCAACAATTTCAGAGATATGGCGAAATCGTTAACAGATCAGTTCAATGAGGTTTGCCAGATCAATGAAAAATTAGAGCATCGGGTGGAGGAGCGAACCAGGGAACTGAAAAAAAGCGAAGAACGCTACCGATCCATCCTCAACGCCTCTCCCGACGACATCACGATTACGGATATGCAGGGTCGCATCCTTATGGTTTCTCCCGTGGGAGTAACCATGTTCGGTTACGACCGAGAGGAGCAAGGGCTGGGCCATTTGGTAACCGAATTTATTGCCCCTGAGGATAGGGCGCGCGCCTTGGCCAATATTACGCTCAAATCCCAAGGCCTGATGTCGACGCCGAAGGAATACCATGGCATACGCATGGACGGCAGCACTTTTGCCATAGAGGTAAAAAGCGATTTCATTCGAGACGCTGATGGGCACCCCACCAATATGGTCTTTATCGTTCGGGACATCTCTGAACGGAAGCAGATTGAGCAAGAGAAAAGGAACCTGCAGGCGCAACTCCTGCAGGCACAAAAGATGGAGGCTATCGGGACGCTGGCCGGGGGCATTGCCCATGACTTCAACAATATCCTCGGCGCGGTCCTCGGGTTTACCGAAATAGCCAGGGACACCCTCCCACCGGAATCGTTTGCGGCCAAGAGCCTCGATAAAGTGCTGGAAGCAAGCCAGAGGGCCGCAACGCTCGTCAAACAGATCCTTACTTTTAGCCGCCAAACGGGTATTGAACGTGTCCCGTTGCTGCCGGGCCACATTGTCAAAGAAGCCATCAATCTCATCCGCCCCTCACTGCCGTCAACCATTGCGATCAAGCAGCCGGTCAATACCGCCACCAAACCTATTTTTGCCGATCCGACCCAGGTACACCAAATTCTGCTTAACCTCTGTACCAATGCCTTCCACGCCATGGAGCAGACCGGAGGCTCTCTCGAAATCGCCCTCAACGACTGCGAACTATCTCAGACCGATCTGCAACAGCACCCGGAAGTACACCCTGGCAGTTTCGTGGTGCTCTCGGTCAGCGATACAGGCACGGGAATAGACCCGGATGTTTGGGGCAGAATTTTTGACCCTTATTTCACCACCAAGGCGGTCGGTAAAGGCTCGGGCCTGGGGCTTTCCATAGTGCATGGCATTGTCACCGGATACGGCGGGTTCATCGCCAGTAAAAATAATCTCGGCAGCGGTACGGTTTTCCGTGTGTACTTTCCGGCCATCGATCGGGACATCGTTCTTGAGGATAAGCCTGCCGATACTCTTCAGTCTGGCACAGAACACATCCTCTTCGTTGACGACGAAGAGATGCTGGCCGACTTGGGCAAAGCAACGCTCGAACACCTTGGGTATACAGTTACCATGCGGACAAGCAGCCTGGAGGCCCTCTCCATCTTCCAGGACCGCCCTGACCTTTTTGATGCAGTCATCACCGACCAAACCATGCCGGGCATAACCGGGATGAATCTTGCTCGACAAATGCTGAAAATTCGTCCGGACATGCCTATTATCCTCTGTACCGGTTACAGCACCCTGATCAGCGAAGAGCAGGCAATAGCCGAAGGGGTTCAGGGCTTTGCCATGAAACCTTTGCGCAAGGAAATGCTGGCAACGCTCCTCAGGACCGTGCTGGATCGAAAGACGACTCTGAAATGATTCGACGACGACCGACAGGCCAACTAAATCCGAGTGCCCCCTGAGTTGCACCGCCTCACGATTTGTGTCCACGCCGTACCTTTGATATACAGAATATCCATAAACCAATGACTCCAATAGCTCTCAAGAGCGGATGGAGGTCCGTTCTTCCGCCAACCGGGTAGAATCTTATTGCCCTTACGAGGCTCTACGACGCTCAGAATTCACCTTCGGGGTTGCCGCCGTCCACTACGGTACCTGGGCACCGCCACCAATGAGAGACCTAGTAGCCCAGGTTATTCATGAGGGGTCACAACAGCAGCTTCCATTGGCCCCTTTCTTGCTCTTTTTTCTCCGCTGGGAAAAGAATACACAGCTTTTTATTCAATTGAGTGCTTTTTACTCAGCACTCCAAGAAAATCAATCCAGGCCTATCACCTGACATATTTTAGTTGTTTAAAATCAACATGTTTTATCATTAAAGGAAAGATGGGCTTGTATTTGCAAGCTAAGGGGCCAGGTATCAGATTGAACGCATGAGGCGACCGATGACCTCCTGTTATGATGACAATTCTTTCAAAGGAGAACGATGGTGGAAACAAAAAAGACTCTTCTGGCTCTAGTACTCGCAGCAACAGTGGGAACCATCGGCTTGCAACAGGCCGATGCTCGCAGTCTCGATCATGATGGGGGCATCGACTCCACGCAATTCCATAAGATGAATGATGCCACCAAGGCGAAGATGGAGAAGTTTCAAGCTGAGACTAAGGATCTTCGCAAGCAGATAAAAATGAAACGAGCAGAAAAAACTGCCCTGATCCAGAGCGTTGCGCCGAATATTGAGGCCGTAAAAGAGACTGCCGGGGAACTTTTTGATCTGCAGATGACCATGCGTGAAAAGGCTTTGGCGGCTGGACTGTTCACCTTCATGAAAGATGGGGATAAAGAGGGGAAAATTACCGCGAAACCTGCGAAGCTTGAAAAATTCCTTGCTGACACCAAAGATCTCCGGAAGCAGATATATGTAAAACGGGCAGAGAAACAAGCCCTCATGCACAACCGCGTTCCCGATGCGGTGGCGATTGCTAAAGTGACTGGCGAGTTGTTTGATTTGAGATCTGCCATCCAGGAGAAGGCAAAGGAGGCCGGATTACCGAGGCATTGGCAGGGGAAGGGTAAAGGGCGACATCATCAAGAATGACACGCTTGGTACCATCCATTGCAGATGAATATCAAAACTAATGAAAGAGGAAAACCATATGGATTTCCAGCGGTTTTGTGTAGTGGCGGCCGGGACAGTTCTTTTAGCTACAACCGGCCTGACGGACGAGGGCCTTGCCCGTCAACGGCCATATCCGGCCGAGATTGTAATCGGAGTTCCATTGCCGCCACCGATTGTCATCCAAGTCCCTCCCGCACTGGTGGTCGTTCCCGGGACCAATGTCTACGTCGCACCCGATCTTGAAGGGGACATGTTGTTCCATCAGGGATTTTGGTGGTGGCTTTACGACGGTCGCTGGTACCGATCCCGTTCCTATGGCGGCCCATGGCAGTATATAATACGAGAAAGAGTTCCTGGCGTCATCTTCGCCTTTCCCCCTCGTTTCCGGTATTCATACCGGAATTACCATCGCCTCCATCATGAAGAGGTTATGGGAAACTGGCAAAGATGGGAGCACGATCGTCATTGGGAAAGACCCCACAACAGGTAATTGTGGTTTTCAACCAGCAGCGCCCCTGTCGTGGGGAGCTGCTGGTATTGCTGTAAATAGACATGTTTTGGTAAGAACAGCCATTGCAGCCGACTGCGCTGTTGGCCCAATGGACAACGCTTAGAAGGGATTGGAACATAAATGCTGAAACTGATGACAACGCGGTATTACCTAACCCTTTTGCAGATGCTGACCGTGCTCTTCCTGCTGATAGCACTAGGGCTGTTCCATCAAGCGCGAATAGCAGCGTTTTTCCAGACGACCCAGGCCGGACCGCTGGGTTTGGTGCTCAACGGAGCCATTCTGCTGATTTTCCTGCTGGGACTGGCGCGTATGATTGTTCTCTTTCTCGCCTACAGTCGCGAGCAGAACGTGTTGCTGCGTTTTGTCAAACGGGTAGCAGAGAAAACGCCCGACCCGAACAGTAACTTGCCGAGTTCGGCGCTGGTGGTGAGGCGCTACCAGGCCGTGCAGACCATCGCTGGCCAGCAGGCATCGGTTAACCATGGCGCCTTGGCGGCCACTCTGGTTGCCAGCCAGCAGGCGCGGTTTACCCTGGTACGTTTCGTCAACAGCATCTTGATATTGGCGGGGGTACTGGGAACGGTTATTTCTCTCGCGGTGGCATTGATGGGTGCAGCGGGCCTGATGAATTCCCCCGACAACATGAAAAACATGTGGGACATCATCGGCGGCATGTCCAATTCCCTGAGCACGACCGTGACCGCTATTGTCTGCTATGTGTTTTTCGCTTATTTCTATCTGCGGTTGCAGGACGCACGCACCCAATTGCTGGCAAACATTGAGGATGTGACGTCGCTCTACATCCTGCCGCGCTTTAAAAAGGTGGAACCCGACCTCCTTGGGGACATCGCCTTGCTTTCGGCAGACTTACGGAAGGCCGCGGAAGGCATCATCCGGGTGCAAGACCGATTCCTGCAAGCAGGTGAGCGCCTGCAGCTGGCGGTGGATGACTTGCATACGGTGATTGCCCAGAGCGGGGACAATATCCGCGTTATTCGCGAATCGGTACGCGAAGGTTTTCGTCTGGGCAAGGAGAGCCAACAGCCATGAACAGCGGTTTCCCGAATCTGACCAGCGGACAGGAAGATATGGAGGAAGGTTTTTGGTCGTCATTCAGTAACGTGATGATGGTCATCCTCAAAATTTTCCTGCTGGTTATTGTGATGATGGCCTTGAACAACCGCAACCTGCTGGACGACCTGAAACACAGTGTGCGGGCAAAGGAGGTCGCACAGGAGGAGGCCCAACAGGCTGCCCATCTAGCGCAGTCCAGCTTGAAAGCCAATGCCAGCCTTGAAGAACAGCTGGCCTACTACCAGCAGCATTCCTCTGACCTGGAAACGGAGCTGCTGCACAGTCGAGCAGAAACCGAGGCCTCCCGCAAGGCCAGCAGCAGCCTGAAAGTTGATCTTGCCCGGCTGCAAGCGTCCAGCCATGAACAGGCCAATACTCTTTTGAGCCGCGACAAAACCATCGACGACCTGCAAGGTCAGTTTACCCGGCTGATTGCGGAACGTGACCAAATCCAATCTGAACTGACTGCTGCCCGGAGCAGCTCAGTCAACAAAGAAGCGGAACTGTCCAGTCTGCGTGCCAAGGCCGATGCAAGCGACCAAAAATTGTTGAGCCTGCAAGGTGAGTTAACTGAACTCGATACTAAATATCAGAAGCTGTTGAAACCAGCTCGCTCTGCTAAAAATAAGCAGGTCGTCGAGGTCATGTATCAGAAGACGGGATACAGCATCCGCAAGGCGGGTGAAGGCAGTTACCACAACCTCGATCGGGCCGCGCTGGAAAGCGAACTTGCTGCGATGAAGGCCTTTTTCGGCAACGATCTGTACGTCAAAATCATCATTCCCGACAACAGCGGCCTATCCTACAGCGAGGGGTGGGGCTTTACCAGCAGCATCCTGAGCCGGTATGACTATTACTACCAGACTAGCAACGATGTGCCTGCAGTCCCGACAGTATCCCCATCGCCCTGAAAGGAAGCAAAGACCGATAGCGGATCAGACCTATTCTCAAGATGTCAAGATGGTCACCACCGGAGCCGGGGAGTACAAAATTACATTGGCAATCCAAAAAACCACCAGACAGAAGCCGGGTATGGTGAAAACGAGTAGAGCCCGCCCCGGTTACTGTGTTTTAAGATTGCCGTCAAACTTAAGGTCGGTGACGTCAGGCGCTGCTTGTTCGGCGCTCATGTCAGTCATGGCTTTGCAGGAGAGCGTGCCAGACACGGCCTGCGCTGTTAAACCGGCAATTGTCAAATCGCATTTGGTCTTGTTTGCCGATGCCTTGGACACGCCGTGATCCTTGGTCGTAACCACAAAACCGGAGATCAGGCGAGGGTCGTCTTTGCCGAGCTTGGGCATGGAGGTAAAGGTGAGATCAAGCTTGTTCTCCTGTTTGGTATCGACATACTTGAGCGACACGATGAACATGTCTGGCTGGGAGGTGTCGATCGTGATCTGGTTAAGGGGCAGCGTCAGGTCTGTCCCGCCGTGCTTGAAAGTAACTTGCCCCTGGCCGTTTGCTGGCGGAAGAGCGGCAGGCTGCCCCCAGCCGGGCGGCGGCGCGAAATCCACGGCAGTAGCCAGAGAACAGATTAGCGTGAGCGATAGGGACAGCAGCGCTGTCAGCAAACCTTTCTGCATAACACTCCTCCTTTCGTCTTTCTTAAATTTAATCTGGTACCGTCTCAAGATATTGAACCGGTTCCTGTGAGCTTCCATAATCAATAGCTTCAATTGTTCGCGAGAGCGGCTTGTTAGAATAATGTCTCCTGTGGCAGTCTCTTCTGAATCAACACGTATGCAATTATGCCAACCACGAGTATATTTGCGATAAGTGCAAAGACCTTGACGTATGAAACGTGGACGCATATTTCGTAAATTTCAATGGGCAGATAAACCGTTCCACTGACGGCAGCTAACCATTCTGCCCACGCTCTCTCGTGCCATAAACCATACCCCTCAACAAACCGAAAGGCCGAGTAGATCAGGGCCAGGCTCGCAAAAAACCATAATTTATGGTCCGTTATATCAGACGCCAAATCGATGAATATTGTGGGATACTTGTGTGCTGGGTTTAAATGTACTCGTGAAACAAACTCGCAGGCTATCCTGTGCACATCTTTATGCAAAAGCCGGAGCAATCCAAAACCCACAGCGAGCACCACGGCTCCCTTGAACGCCTCAAAGATCGCGACAGCACGGAGGCTGTTTTTTTGTAAATTTGGAGATATCACATTCGTTTTTTTTCACGGCGGCTACGCCGTCAGTAGTCTTTGCAGTGTTTTAACACAGATACCGTTGCCATTTCGAAGTATTCGTACATGTGCGCATCAGGTTGCTAAATGATCTCTGTGCAGGCGGCCTTTATCCTCTTTCAGAATGAAATCTACCAGTATTGCGCGGCTATGCCGTTTATTTTGAGGAATTGCAACGGACTCGTTTGTCTTTTCCTTTAATATCATATACCATACAAGAGGATTAAAAATCTGCCTGCTCTCCCGGAACGCTGATAAATTCTCTTTCCGGCAACAGCAGGGCCGTGAGCCGGCCGCCATATACGGCTCCGGTGTCGATGCCTATCCTGTTCGATGCCACCAAAGGATCGCTGAAGGCGGTGTGGCCGAAGACAACCGGTTTGCCGAAATCGTAGGTTGTGTGGATGAATTGTTCTCTCGCCCACAGGCACCATTGCGGCGTTTGTTGGCTGAGATGACAGCCGGGCTGTAAGCCGGCATGGACGTAAATAGCATGTTGGTCTTCCCAGTGCAGTGGCAGGGTATTGAGGAAGGAGAGATGCGCAGGGGGGATGAGCCGGGTTATCTCATCACGGTCCGACGAAGGGGAAAGACCATAACTTGCAAGGGTCTGTCGCCCGCCGACCTGCAGAAATAGAGTACTGTCCTGACCCGTCAGGTACTGCAGGAAGAGATAATCGTGATTCCCCATAAGGGCAATTACACGCCCGTGCGTCTTTTGCAGGGATAGAACGGTTGCCACCACTTCTTTGGAATTAGGTCCTCGGTCAACATAGTCCCCCAGAAAGACAAGGGTATCCACCCGGTGCAGAACCTTTTGCAGCAACAGGGTGAGAGCGGTGTGGCATCCATGGATGTCGCCGATCACACAGGTGGTAGAATCCTTTGTAGGCATGATGGATAAAGAATAATTTTAATATTAAATGCAATAAATCATGGACATTAAACAGCGTCAACTGATCAAGAAATATGTCGACCTTGTTATCAACAGATGGCGGCTCCTCGCTGTCAGCCTGCTGGTCGCTATCACTGCCGGCTTGGCTTATTATCTGTATGTTCCAAAGATATACCAGAGTACCTCTCTTCTCAGCTATGAACAACAACAGATCAATCCGGCAAAAATGGACCCTGAACAAGGGAGAAACAGGTTGCAGGAATCCTTGGCGACGCTGAAAGAATTGGTCACCAGCCGTAACAGTCTTGAAAAGGTTATTACCCAGTTTTCTCTCTATGAGAAAGCGAGAAAGCGGTTGCCGATTGAGGATGTCATCGAGATAATGCGCAAGGATATCGAGATTAAGCCAGCGATTAAAGGCGATATCTTCAGTGTCTCTTTTCAAGGAATCGATCCGCAGAAGGTCATGAAGGTCACCAATGCCCTGGCTTCGCTTTTTATCGAAGAGAATCTCAAATACCGGGAAGAACGCGCAACGGACACCTCAAAATATACCCAAGACGAATTGGCAATGTCCAAAAAGGTCCTCGATGAGAAAGAAGCGCTCATGCGGGATTACAAGCTGAAGTATTACAATGAGATGCCGGAACAACGGGAGAGTAACCTGGCCCGGCTCAAAGCACTGAACGACCGTAATCAGGGAATACAGAATTCTATTCAAGAGCTTGAACGGACCAAGGTTATGGCTCAGGAACAGGCAGCATGGCAACAGCGGCTGTCCGCTGCACGCGCGCCCAGCAATGCAGTCGGTTCCGGTGCATCGTCGGCTCGACAGCCAGAGACCGATGCCGATCGACTGCAACGTCAGCGCAGTTATCTTAATGAACTCCTAGGTAAATATACGGAACAGCATCCAGAGGTGCGACGGACCAAACAGTTAATCGAACAGTTGGAAAAGACTGCCGGTAAGGCACAACCCACAAGCCGACAGGGCACGGGTTCAGCTACAAGCAGGTCTAACCTTTCAGAAAGCCTGGAAAACCAGCGGTTGCAAATACAACTCAAAGGGATCGATGCCAATATTCAAAAATTACGGGCCGATCTGGCCGTTATTCCCGATGAGATGGCCAAATATCAGCGCTGGATTGAAGCGGCGCCTGTACGGGAAGCGGAATGGAAGGGGTTAACCCGGGATTATGAACAATTGCGTCATAATTATGACCAACTGGTCGCCCAGAATTTGCAGGCGCAATCGGCACAAAATTTGGAACACAATCAAAAGGGCAGCAAATTTAAAATTGTCGATTCTGCCCGCCTCTCCGAAAAGCCGTTCAAGCCTAATTTCTTGAAAATACTTCTGGTAGCGATCGCCGCAGGGTTGGCGTTGAGTTTCGGCACTATTCTGGGACTTGATTTAGTGGACACCTCCTTCAAGGATGTCGGGGAAATAGAAGAGTATATCGGTGTGCCGGTAGTCTGTGCCATCACCTATATAGAAAAGGACGCAGAGACCCGTAGGGAACGGTTTCTTTTTCGGTTGAGCGTTACCTTGGTTTCGATCTATGGTGCGGTTTTGTTGGCGGCAATCGCCTATTTATGGTTCAAAGGCATGATTATCGTCTGAGGCCACAGACCCCTGTTAACTTTGAAGGCCTCGCAAAAAAAGTCTAGAATCGCCCATTGCCGTCATTCCGACGCAAGCCGGAATCCAGTGCTTTCAATTGGTTCTGGACTCCAGCCTATGCTGGAATGACGTTATGTAGGACTTCTTGCGAATTTGTTAACTTCTAAATAGAAATTATCTGCAATGTATACCAAGTATTACGGTCTATCCAAAAAACCCTTTGCACTTACTCCCGATCCGGCTGCGGTGTTCATGAGTGAAACCCACCAGGAGGGGTTGGCGATTCTCAAGTACGGGATTCTCAGTAAAAAGTGTTTTCTGGTGTTGACTGCAGATGTCGGCTCCGGCAAGACAACCCTACTGCAGGCCTTGGTCAACTCCCTTGATGAGGATGTTCACCTTTGCCTGCTCAACAACCCTATCCTGTCGCGCGATGAATTTTTTTCCTATATTGCCAACAAATTCGGGCTCAACTGGGCCGGCAATAAGGCGATGCTCCTTATCGAATTCGGTCTCTTTCTTCAGCAGTGTTTTAAGAAAGGGGAGAAGGTTCTGCTGATTGTCGACGAGGCCCATGTCTTGCCCGTGGACCTGCTCGAGGAGATACGTCTGTTATCCAATCTTGAAGAAATGGGGCAGGATGTTCTTTCTATCTTCCTCGTCGGCCAGCCGGAATTAAATGAACGGATGAGTGATGATCGCCTTCTGCCTCTACGGCAGCGTATTGGTATCCGGTTTCATCTTGGCCGGTTTGATCTGGAAGAGACACGGCAATATATCCTCTTCCGTATGCGTACAGCAGGAGCCCGTCATCTCAATATTTTCTCCGAGGAGGCTATTGTCATGATCCATAATGCGAGCCAGGGAACACCACGGCTCATCAACATTATCGGCGATCATGCTCTGCTCACAGGTTTTGCGGAAAACAAGCCAGTGATCGGCGCGGCACTCATTCGGGAGAGTATTGACGATCTCCATTTCCCTGGAGAAGATACGCCGCTCCCTGTGGCCAAACCGGCTCAGCCGGAAGGCATACGCTTAGCAATTCTTTGCGGCTTGGGTGTTGTTGGCATTTGTTTTATTTTTCTGCTGCTTGAAATTTTCCCGATGACCCGGGAATTTTCTCTTCTTGGCAAGATGTTGCCCGAATCTTGGCTGCAGTATCTGCATTTTTGATTGGTTCCTCTGGAGGATAACGTGGGAAAGGTATTTAAGGCACTGCAACGGGCTGAGGAATCGGTAGGGTTAGAAAGGGATGAAACGGAAGAACACAGCGAACCCAGTCCCCAGGAAACGCCGAGGTTTGTTCCTATTCAAGAACCGCAGGTCGATGTCGCAGCCGACAAGCTGACACAGCCGGGGAGGTGGGACGACCGCCTTATTCTGGCAACAGCGACCACCGGACCTGTGGCGGAAAGCATTCGTGCCCTGCGCACGCATATTCTGCATCCTGCCAACGGGAAAGCGCCTCGGAGCATCTTGGTTACCAGCGCCTCTCCGGGTGAAGGAAAAAGTTTTATTTGTGCGAATCTAGCTATTTCCTTGGCACAGGGGGTTGACAATTACTGCCTGCTGGCCGATTGCGATTTGCGCCGACCTACGCAACATACCCTTTTTGGCTTGAGCAATAAAGCCGGGTTGTCAGATTATCTCCAACAGAAGAAGCATCTGTCTGAGCTCCTGGTGCCATCCGGGATCGACAAGTTATCAATTCTGCAAGCAGGCCCCCGGTCAATCAACCCTGCCGAACTCCTGGGCTCTGACTCCATGACCAGATTGGTCGATGAGCTGGCAATGCGCTATGACGATCGTATTGTCCTGCTGGACAGCCCGCCCCTCCATGCTGCCAGTGAGACAGCGATTCTTGCGCGGCATGTTGAAGGGGTTATTCTCGTGGTACGGCATGGGGAATCTCGCCGGGAATATGTTAAATCCCTGGCAGATGCCATAGGTCGGGATAAAATCATAGGCGTGGTCTTCAACGCTTACAAAGCTAACATGCTCGATACCAAGGTTTTTGGTTATTACGAATATCAGCAGAATTATTATTACAGTGAAAAATAGCTGTCTCTTTTCGGCAAAAGACAGACCAAGGCATATTGTGGTGAGATCATCAAGCTGCATTTTAAGTGATAAGCAACGGCCGCACGGTAAGCAAAAAACTTTTTCTTGTTTACTCCCCCGAGCGCGTTGATTCAGGCAATTCTACCTACAGTACCCTCAATATTCCGAAGGTGGTCAGTAGCCCACGCCTCTGCCTGGACGCCCGGGGCGCGTATCAGGAAAAGGCTGACAATATTGGCAAGGCCTAACGAGCAGAGGCTCTTAAAGATACCCCTTCGTTAGATTCTCTTTTTTTGGTTGACTTATAGAATTTTTTTTCTTAACGATTTCTTTTAAGAGTTTGTAACTTCGCAAAATTCCTTCTCCGTCAATTCCCCTAAAGGAGAGCTACCTTGCATTCACTTTTATCATTGCTTTCTATCCCTCTGTTGGTTCTGTTTTTTTCAGCACATCCTGCTTTCAGCGATGGTATTATTTACGACAGTGGCTTTCAAATCTATTGGATGCAGGATGGTAATAAGGCAGGAATAATGAACCAGCAGGATGCCAACGCTTGGGCAGAAAACCTAGTGTATGACGGATATAATGACTGGCACCTGCCGACAACACCCAATGGTACCTGAGGTGGTCGGGGTTAGTGAGACATCCTGAAGTGTAAAATAAGCAATGTTTTTTTTGTTATACAGTTACGGGCTTCAGGCAGCCTTGCTTAATAGTTCAAGTCCTTTCGAATAAGCCTCA
>Ga0118677_10002035_pt1 | contig 41543 bp, 36 predicted proteins | sample AliMusrvi5mmetaG_FD_86154 | JGI IMG/M metagenome (GOLD analysis project Ga0118677, IMG submission 86154)
AATATGGTTATCGCTATCTCGGTGAGTGCCAGTATCGATTCAACCGCCGGTTCGACCTGCCAGCCATATTCACCAGACTGGTCTACGCCGCTACTCATACCGGACGTCGGCCAGAATGGTTTTTACGGCAAGCGCTCTATTAGAACGATTCAGGTTTTGTTATGGCAAGGATCATATATGAAAATTGTGTCAGACGTGTTCGCACCATGTTAATATTGTGCAACGTTTTACCGCCGCAATAAATTTCTACACAATAATTACATAACCACAACATGCCTGTAACATTACTATGATATTACTTCGCGGCATGAACTCATATAAAGCAGACATACACGTCCACTCCAGCCATTCCAACAAACCCACGTATTGGGCCATGCGCAAATTCAATGTCCCCGAAAGCTACACCTCACCCCACTATTTGTACCGGGCCGCCCGCGAACGGGGCATGGATTTCGTTACCATTACCGATCATAACGCCATCAGCGGCGCGCTGGAAATTGCCCACCTGCCAAACACGTTCATCAGCTCGGAGATCACGGCCCATTTCCCGGAAAACGGCTGCAAGGTGCATGTGGTAGTGCTGCATATCTCGGAAACCCAGTTCAAGATGATTCTGGAGCTGCGCAAGAACGTGTACGAGATGGTCGCTTACCTTCATTCGGAAAAGGTAGCTCACTTTCTGGCGCATCCGCTGTATGCACAAAACGAAAAGCTGAATCTTGAGATTCTTGAAAAAGCCCTGTTGCTCTTTACCACCTTCGAAATAAAGAACGGCTGCCGTGCCCGCCGTTTTAACGGTTTTGCCAAACGCCTTGTTTCATCACTCAATGAGGACGTCATCGAACGTCTGGCCAGTAAATATGATCTGCAGCCGTATGGAGCGACCCCGTGGGTCAAGGGTATCGTCGGTGGTTCGGATGACCATGGCGGACTGTTTATCGCGCGGGCTCACACCACCGTGTATGACACGCCGACGGTTGATGAGTTTATTACTGCCATCAGAAATGGCGACAGTTGGGCCGATGGCGAGGATGGAGGACCGCTTACGATGGCCCACAGTCTGTACGGCATTGCCCACAGTTTCTATCGCGAACGACTGGGGGAGCGCCGGCGTGGTTCAACCCCCTTTGTCAGCGCATTGTTGGACCGTTTTTTCAACATCGGAGCAGAAAAGGCTTCGTTTCTCGAAAAGGTCAAACTCTTTGTCCTGAAAAACCTCCCGGCGTCGCGCGACCATACCGGGAAAAGCTTTGAAGAGATCCTTGATGCCGAGGCGCGAATGCTGCTAAATGACAGTGCTTTTCTGGCGGGTATCACCACCCTCGGTAACAACCACAAAATATTTGCAGTCACAAGCCGCCTCGCCAATCGTCTCATTTTCCACTACACAAGCCGCCTGATGACGCTTCCGCTTACCTCAGGTTTCTTCGACTACCTGAATACAATCGGTACCATCGGACTGGTACATACGCTCATTTCACCCTACTACCTGGCATTTCATCACCAACACAAGGGAAAAGAGTTGATACGGGATCTCGCACATGCGTTGCCCGAAATGCATTACAAGGAAGCGCCCGAAAAGATTGCCCTGTTCACCGATACTCTGGATGAGATCAACGGCGTTGCCATCACTATCAAACGTTTGATAAGTACTGCACGGAACCGCGGCGTCGAACTGACGGTGATCACGGCGGGAGACGATGCCGGAGAAGCGTGTGAAGGTGTAAAGAAATTTCAATCCGTAGGCGATTTTGTGCTGCCGGAATACCCGGAATTGAAGCTTAACTTCCCACCAATACTGGATGTAATGGATTTTATCGAGCGTGAAGGATTTACCCGCATCCATGTCAGCACCCCCGGCACCGTAGGACTGCTCGGATTACTGATCGCCCGCATGATGAATATCCCGGTTGCCGGCACCTACCACACCGACATCCCGCAATACGTGCGCAGCCTGACCAACGACGAATTCCTGGAGCAGGCCGCCTGGAGCTACATGATCTGGTTTTACGGCCAGATGGAAGAAGTCATGGTGCCGTCAAACGGAACCAGAGAACAGCTGCATTCCCACGGACTGCCGCTGGAACGGATGAAACCGCTCCCCCGCTGGGTGGATACGGACACCTACTCTCCCGACATGCGTAATCCCAGCTTCTGGAAAAGTCGTGGCGCCGGTATGGGCAGAACAGTGTTGCTCTATGTGGGGCGTGTCTCACGCGAAAAGGGGTTGGAGATGCTGGTGAATGCCTTCACGGGACTGGTTGATTCCGGAGCGGCGATTGCCCTTGCCGTTATCGGTGACGGACCGTATCGGGAGGAGATGGAAACATCCCTCACCGGCTATCCGGCCCTGTTCACCGGCTATCTGGCGGGCGAACAACTGCAACGCGGTTATGCCTCGGCCGACCTGTTCGTATTCCCCAGCGCCACCGACACCTTCGGCAACGTGGTGCTTGAAGCGCAGGCATCTGGACTGCCGGTGATTGTCTCTGATGAGGGGGGACCATGCGAGTTGATGATTGATGGTGAAACGGGTGTCGTTTTTAAAGCCGATAGCACAAACGATCTGGTCGCCGCCATCAGACGAATTATATCCGACCCGGAGCGGCTTGCGGTCATGGGGCGTAATGCCAGACAGTTCACTCTGAACAACGCACCTGACAGCAACAAGACCTATAGCACCATACTTCACCTTGATACAGAGTGGACCACATCGGGAGAAGATTCCGTGTGCGCCGCTTCCGGAGCATAACCAATGCCGGTTTCCGCAAAAGTCCGCACACGAAAAAAGAGCACATCCACCGCTGAAATCAATCTTTCTGATTCCCGCTGGTACCTCAACCGCGAACTGACCTGGCTTGAGTTCAACCGCCGCGTTCTGCACGAAGCCGAGGACGAGCGCACCCCGCTTCTGGAACGTCTCAAGTTCATCGCCATCGTCAGTTCTAATCTGGACGAGTTCTTCATGAAACGCATTGGCGGGCTCAAACAGCTGGTCGGCGCCGGTTTGCGTGAACCAAGCCTGGATGGACTCACCCCCCTTCAACAGATCGATCAATGCCACAGCATTATTCGAGGTGTTGAGGATAACAAACACACCTGTTTGCAGCAGATACGGAAACTACTCAAGGAACAGGGCATTATCATTTCAGAGGTTAAAGATCTGACTGCGCGTGAGCGCTCGAACCTGAGAGACCACTTCGCGACAAATATCTATCCATTACTTACGCCCCAGTCAATCGATCCGGCCCACCCGTTTCCCTTTATCTCGAACCTGTCTCTCAATCTGCTGGTCACCTTGAACTGGTCCGACGGAATCAACCGGCAACTGGCTCGCGTCAAGGTACCGGTTGGAGCGGGCACATCCCGTTTCATCCCCGTGCCGGGCAAAAAAGAGCGGTTCATCCGCCTGGAAGATCTGCTCATGAGCAACCTGGATATGCTGTTCCCCGGAATGAAGGTAATACGATGCGACCTGTTCCGCGTAACCCGCAATGCCAACACGGAACATGACGAGGAAGAAGCCGACGACCTGCTTGAGATGATAGAAACAGAGTTAAAGGAGAGGCGTTTCGCCCCTATTGTGCGAATGGAGGTTGTAGAAGGGATTCCGGTTTTTCAAAAGGGGAGGCTGGCTGCGGAACTGAACATTAACGAGAATGACGATGTGTTTGAGGTCCCGGAATTGCTGGCCATGCGGGATCTGTTCGAACTCTCCCGGCTTGATTATCCACATCTGCACGATCCGCCACATCATCAGATTGTGACTCCGCAACTGGATTCCGAGCGGAACATTTTTCATATTATCCGTGATGCCGGTTCAATACTGCTGCAACACCCGTATGAATCGTTTTCTGCCTCGGTGGAGCGCTTTTTGCGTGAAGCAGCCGTGGATACGAAAGTACATGGCATCAAGATGACCCTTTATCGCACCTCCAGCCAGAGCCGCATTATTGACGCCCTGCTGCTTGCCGCCCAGAACGGGAAGCAGGTGGCGGTCGTGGTGGAGCTGAAAGCGCGTTTTGATGAAGCCACTAATATCCGGCTGGCCGAGCAGATGGAACGGGCCGGTATCCATGTCACCTACGGCGTGGTCGGACTTAAAACCCATTGCAAGGTGATTATGGTCGTGCGCGAGGATTATAACTCCCTGCGGCGGTATGTCCATATCGGAACCGGTAATTATCACGCCGAAACGTCCCGCATATACAGTGATATCGGCATACTCAGCTGCAGCGAAGCGCTTGGTAATGATGTAACCGAACTGTTCAATTACCTGACAACCGGATTCAAACCGCGCAGGAAGTATGCCCTTTTGCTGACCGCCCCCCTTTTCCTCAAACAGGCGCTGCTGGCAAAGATAGAGCGCGAAACCGTACTGCACCGTGAAGGTGGCAAGGGTTTGATTCAGTTCAAAATAAACGCCCTTGAAGATGGCGATATTGTCAAGGCGCTCTACCGGGCTTCACAGGCAGGAGTCACTATCGACCTGATCGTGCGTGACACCTGCCGCCTGCGCCCCGGTATCGCCGGGTTGTCAAAAACCATCCGGGTCATCAGTATTGTCGGGCGCTTTCTGGAGCACTCCCGGATATATTATTTTGGAAACGGCGGCACCGAAGAGTATTTCATCTCATCGGCCGATGCGATGAAACGCAACCTGGGAGCACGGGTAGAAATACTCTGCCCCATAGAGCCACCGTCGCTGGTCCGTGAAATTCGCTCGATCCTTGACGTTCACCTGCAGGATACCCGCTCTGCGTGGGAAATGCAGCCAAATGGAAGTTATATTCAGTGCATGCCCGATGATTCTAACGGAGCCGGTAACAGCCATTACCAGTTAATAAAACATGCGGAACAACGGGTTGAGCTGCATCGGAAAAAAATAAAGAAAAAGAACTCTTCAACGAAAGACGAATAACTGCTGACCCATCTTTCAGAGACGGATACTCACCTGAAATCGGAGGAAAACATGAAACTGGATGAAATAAAAGAGATCGCAAAACAGCACAATATCAAAACTGGTAAAATGAAAAAGAACGAACTGATAAAAGCCGTTCAGGCGGCAGAAAACAACGACGCCTGTTTTGAAACCGGGCAGGTTAACACCTGCGGGCAAGATGCCTGCCTTTGGCGCGAGGAATGCGTGTGATCTGGAGCGTGGCGATCTGCTCTACAGCAGAAACATCGGTGCCTATAGCGGAGCGTCATCAACTCATTTCAACTGTTTTTCGCCAGCCACGGTTATTCATATGAATCGCTGACCGGCCTTCCATATGATATTCCTTATTAAAAGGTTTCCCAACTCGGGCGGCCCTTTAATGAAGTTTATGCTTTCCATCTAACTCCGATCAACTGGGTGCTATCAAATTGTTTTTGCCGCGTCATGATCTTGGTGACGAATAGGGGGTTGGTATGGTTTCGACTGAGTTCTTCAGGGAAGCGGTTTCTATCGATAATATACGCAGTCACATCCGGGCGTTGGAAGGGATACGACATCCGTTAGCTGCGCCAGAGGCACTGGAGCGTGCCGCCAACTACATAACAGAAACGTTCCGCTCACTGGGATACGAAATGGACGAACACCGCTTCCTGGACAAAGGCCGCCCCTTTCGGAACATTATCGCCACTCGTAGTGGCCTCTCTCGTCCCCAAGAACGAGTCGTCGTTCTTGCCCATTACGATACGGTCGCCGGGAGTCCGGGCGCTGACGATAATGCCAGCGGGGTTGCGGTATTACTTGAGATAGCCTCCGTGTTGGCAGAGTTCAGATTTGAAAGGACCATACACTTCATCGGCGTTAATCTCGAAGAAAATGAAAGTATCGGTGATCCCAACTCCGGGACGCGAGGAAGCCGGGCACTGGCTGCCTACGCCCGCGAAAACGACTGGAGTATCGAAGGCGTTGTTGTTCTCGAATCGGTTGCATATGCCGGAGATTTTGTTGTACAGAACGTGCCGGCGGGGCTCGCAATTCCTGTGTCAAAGGCTGGAAACTTCATCGCGGTTGTGGGGAACGTACGTTCAAGGGAGCTGACTGAAGGTTTTGTACGGGCTGTTGAGAGGTATCGGGTCGACCTCCCCCATGTTGTAATAGAGGTACCTGAAAACGGTGAATTGCTTCCAGACAGCAGACGGTCGGACCACGCACCCTTCTGGGATAACGGTTTCAAAGCGATCATGGTGACCGACACAACGAACTTTCGCAGTCCTCACTACCACCAACCGACGGACACTCTGGAAACGCTGAATCTGGAATTCGCAGCGAAGGTATGTTGTGCCACGGTTGGAGTCATTCTGGAAATGGCACGGTTTACGTAGTGAAGAAAAGCTGCCGCCATCTCCCGGGAAGTAGCGCATGCAGATAGCCCCTCCGCTTCTTGTTTCGGGTGGTGGACTCGATTATCCCTATGAGTACCGCGTAAACCATAGTTTTTCCCCCGATGTAGACCGAAAAGACTGGTTCCTTGCCGCCATTCCTTGCCTTACGGGTATCGGCTGCGTGTATCAGGCCATTGCCACGGTACGTGACCAACACTACCATCTTCCTCCCGGTAGGTTCGTGGACATTGGCGATTGTCGGCTGCATGTTCAAACCCAAGGATGCGGTGGCCCCTCGGTCATCCTGGAAGCCGGCCTCGGGGGGATGTCATCCGCTTGGGGATGGATTCAGCCGGAAACTGCAAAGTTCAGCCGTGTCGTTTCCTATGATCGAGCCGGTCTCGGCTGGAGCGGGCCGGATGCTGCTCCTAAGAGCGCTGCTCTGGCTGCGCGTCGTCTGCTCAGTGCTCTTCTGAACTCAAACGTTCATCCCCCGTACGTACTCGTTGGTCACTCGATGGGAGGACTCTTTATCCGTGTCTTTGCAGACCTCTATCCGGACGAGGTAGCCGGGATGGTACTGCTTGACTCCGTTCATCCCGACCAGCATCTGCGCAGTGCTGCAATCAACACACATATGCGATCCGGTTTTCGCTTTCTCAAAGTCGTTCCCTTGCTGGCACAATTGGGATACGTCCGTCTTACCGGACTTTTTAACTCCTGGACGGAAGGTTTGCCCGCACAGCAGGCCGCGGAGGCAGCAGCATTCCTCTCTACCTACCGGCACCTCAAAACAACGCGTGATGAGTCTCTTGCCTGGGAGACCATCTGTGACGAGGTTCGCGGCACAAGGGGATTGGGAAATACCCCTCTTGCAGTAGTTACTGCGTGCAGGGCAGTTTTGCCTAATCATCCTGAATTGCAAAGGGAGCTTGCTGAACTCTCGTCCGACAGTGTCCATTTTGTTGTCAAAGGTGCCGACCATGTGTCGCTCGTCAGTCGTCAAGAATATGCCATGTCGGTGGTGGAGGCAATCCGTCATGTGGTGGAGAGGGTGCAACCGGGAAACAGACGCCGGTTGGCCGTTCAAAGATGATGACCAATTAACTCCAAGCCGAGATAATTGAACTGACTGCCACCGTGCGAATCCGTCGAATGAAATTGGTGCCCCCGGTGCGGTAGAGGAAGGGTAGGGCCGGGAAATATCGAACCGGCAAAGATACCGACGCCAAAGTTGAGAGCCCGTTATTTTTCCACAAGGTGCACGCCGAGATCGGCGGCCCAAAATAGCGGTCAAAGCCCTATTTCCTGATCTTGTATAAACTGGTGGAAGGATCCACAAACAGCACCCTTTGAGACATTCCCATGAAAACTCCTGACGGGAATCTGGAATACCCCCCTCAACTCTTGCGAACAATATGGATGTACATCGCATTCTCAAAAATCACACCCAAAAGACGTTATTCTCACTAAATCGTCACCAAAACGGCACCGTATTTCTCGAATAGAAACACAAAAGCAGCTGATTCGTGACGTGTAAACGTATTAACGATAATATATCAAAATTGGAACCCTATCGTAATATTGCATATGCTAAAAAGAATACCTCGCGGGCCTAACGGTTGCCAATATCTGAGAACTCTATTACCAAAATCAGACAGAAAGAGATGTATGAGAACAGAAGTTACAGACAGCAGGCACCAGTTGTCAGGAAACTGGCCCGCCACGGGAGCTATGAACCAGGTAGATTCGTTATCTCATTCTTTGCACGATCTGACGTCGGCAAGTAAAGAACGGATTCATATCGACTGCGGGTGTATTGATTACATTGCCATGAACGGACTTCAGCTCCTTCACGTCTGGATGGAGTGCGTCAGGATTGGTGGCATGGAGGCACAGTTCCTTAATCTGACCGACAGCATGCGGCAGACCATCGAGCGCTTGGGACTCGGACACTGCTTTACGGATACCCATCCGAATACGGCCTGGAACCGAGCAGCGCTATGAATGAAAAAACAAGAGATATGTCGATCTTGTACGTTGAAGATGACGTTGCCATACGTGAGTATATGTGCGGTTATTTGAATAACCGCTTCGAGCGGGTATTAGTTGCGGAAAACGGGGCTGCGGGATTTGACTCTTTTCGAAAAAACGCGCCTGACATCGTAATGACCGACGTCAGGATGCCGGTCATGGACGGCCTGGAAATGATCCGCTCCATTACGAAAACGAATCATAAGGCTGCCATCATCATAACGTCAGCCTACGATGAGTCGCGCTATCTTTTGGGCGCCATAGAACTGGGGATCAGCCACTATCTGCTCAAGCCGTTCGATAGCTGCAAGGTGGACGCATCCCTGCGACACTGCATCGAGAGCGTACGGAAGGCGCAGAGTGCCCGTGAACGGGAAAATTCCGTAGATGAAGCATTCCTCTACACCATTACGTCTCTGGCTCGCGCGGCAGAGGCGAACGATGAGGAGACCGGCAACCATATCCAGCGGGTGGGTAATTATTGCGCTGCAATATGCCGCCAAATCGGCTACTCGGACGAGATGGCCGAAATTATTGCACAGCAGAGTCAGCTTCATGATGTGGGAAAAATACATATCCCGCCCGAAACCTTAAAAAAACCGGGTCAGTTGACGGAAGCCGAGATGGTGCTGATGCGCGAGCATACCATTTTCGGTGTAAAGATTATCGGCAATCACCCACGACTGGAGATCGCGCGTACTATTGCGCAGTATCACCACGAGCGCTGGGACGGCAGCGGCTATCCCTTTGGTATTTGCGGAACGGCCATCCCGATGAATGCCCGCATCGTAACCATAGCCGACACGTATGACGCCTTGAGAAACAAGCGCAGCTACAAGCCCTCCCTTGATCACGACGCGGTCTGCCGCATTATCATGGAGGGAGACGGCAGGACGGAACCGTCACATTTCGACCCGGATCTGCTGCAGACCTTCAAAAAGACAAACAGGGAGTTTGATGAAATTTATGAACAGTTTGCCACGGTGGAATCAGAATCGTAACATCAGTAAGGCCCGAATCTTTCGTCCTGATTTTAGAATTTAATAGATATCAAAAGCCATCCGGCCATTTCTAAATCGATCCCGGCAATTGTCTTGTCAGCTTTTGAATTAGCCGAAGAGCAGCGGCAAGCCGCTGAACTCGGAGAGCTGAGGCATGAGATGAAGCCTGCAAACGGGACAAAACTCAGGCTGGCTCTGTTGGAGTGCGCCAATGGTTTGTTGGGGTAAACTGGCGGCATTCCAACCAGATTCACAATCCACTAAACTCTGTATTAGCGTGGGTTTTCGTTCCTATGATAGGCTCAAAACCTTACCGCTAATTTTGTCTGATGTACTCGTAAAACTGGGAAAATGGAGGAGAGAGGAAATACCACCATGCGAATGATTTACCGGTAATATATCGGCACTGGAACGTCAACAGAAAATCAGCCGTGCAGACGGGAGGCCAGACGCTGGATGCACTCCGAAAGTTCCGGATCGCTGATCATCTTCAGAGCTTTGTGAAGCGGCAGCACCGCCCGCTTCCGCCAATCCATCTCCGGCCATTTCTTCAACACGGTGGTGACTTTCAGCGGATAAATATGGAGAGTCTTCTCCCCCTTGCGTTGGCACGTCACATGGAGACCAGGGCGGCAACTCCCGATAACTCCGGCTTCCTCCATGGCCTCCATGACGGCAACGTCGTGCCGGGACATGCCCGGTTCCGGCTGCCCCTTGGGAATAATCCAACGGGATTGGGCCGAATTCATAACAATCACGAGGTGTAACCGTCCTCCGCGAAACAGATAGGGAAGCGCCCCAATCTGGTAATCCAGCGCCGGATCGTCAGGAATCCCGTGGATTGCAAGGAAAAGGTTCTTGTAACCCTCCACATCTGTAACTTCCTGCCCGAAATAATCCGGTTTCTCGAAACTCTCGCTTTCCTCAACTGAAGAAAACTCAACCTCCGCCACAAGCAGCGGTTCGAGGTCACCCTGATAGCGATCCACCTCAACCTGGTATGAACCGTAATTGACCAGCGAGCGAATTTTTTCAAGTCGCCTCCCTTCAGTCGATGCCCAGAGCGCAAGAAACTGCTGGGGCGAGATCTCGACCTCGGTTTCCCGGCGTATGAGCCCGGAGCCCTCCTTGACGGTAAGAAAGTGGTTGTTCCCGTACTGCCGGATACGGACCTCCATATGCTCGTCGTGTGCAAGGTACCCCTGCATGATGAGTGTCCCTCTCCCCATTTCAGCAGGCAGTGATTTTAGTAAAAACTTTCGTTCTATTTCGATCATGATTGTAGACCGGGCGGAAAAAGAATTTCGTTGCAGAGCGCACGGTAGGCCATCGCTGCTTCGCAGATACTGGAATATGCCAGCAACGGCATCCGGTGCACACCCATTTTTTCAACGTCCGCAGAAAACGGGATGGCTGTTTTCAAGAATCCCGGATGCGATGCCGGAAGATCGGCCATAATTTCCCGGTGCATTTTATTCCTCTTTTGAACCATTGAAAAAAACGGGCGGAGCATATCGCCGGGCAGATCTTCATCCCGGAAGAAACCGGTCAACTGCTCCAGTGTCCTCTTTGAGAGCACGGTTGGAATGACGGGTACCAGTATCGCGTCTGATGCCCGGAATACGTTTTCCGAGAGAAGCGTTATGTTCGGCGGGCAGTCCATAAGGATCACGTCATAATCGGGTTTGAACTCCTCCAGCACTTTCCGGAGCTGCTTCCGACGCTTTGCCATTCCGTCAAGTAAAATATCGAAGTGCCGATAACAAAGATTCGAGGGAATGATATCAAGTCCCGGGAAGTCGGACTCCCGGATGTTTTTGCGAAGTCCCTCCGCAAGAGAGTGCGCGTCACGCATCCGGAACTTCTCCGCGCTGCCCACCCGGAAATAAAAGGCAGCGGCTCCCTGCGGGTCAAGGTCAAGAAGGAGGGTTCGATGACCTGCCTCGCACAGTGCAAACGCCAGATTAACCGCAAGGGCCGTCTTTCCGACCCCACCCTTGATGCTGTATGAAGATAGTATTTTCATTGTTGTACGTACCTATGGGGCATTACGTTGCGGAAACAGTAATCGGTTGTTTAAAGGTTCGTTTGAAGGCCGCAGCCGTCGAAGCGCCACAGAACTCCTCCAGTGCCTGCTCGATAAGGCCACGCGTCTCTTGTTGCCGGTGATAGAGGATAGAAACAAGCCCGCCCAACCCCATGGAGGTTTCAGCCCCGCATCGTTTCTGTTCCCAGTAATTCAGCAGCGATTTTTGTTGTACCGAAGCATCGTTAAAGTCGCCAAGCCGGCCCTGTAATCGTCGTAGCGACTTTTGCATCGCACCCCCCTCTTCCTTGGGAATGATTTCAGTGAAGAACTCCAAAAGATAGCGCAATTTTTTACACTCAATACGAATCTGGTGAACCATCTCGTCAGGCGAGTCCGTTCCGATTCCCGCTGCAATCTTCCTAATCTTCCGGTACCGCTTGTAGATACAACGAAAAACCAGCGGCCCCACAGGGAGGTCGGCAGCCGGTGAATGTTTGTGCGAGGTTTGCTCTGAAAAAAACAGTGCGGTTTCCCGAAGAATCTTGCGATGCAGCGACGCACCCATTTTAGAAATTGTGCGTCGAACCTCCACTTCCCTCTCCGCCGAAAAATCATCGAACATCCCTTCAAGCGCCGGACGGAGTCTGGGGGGGAGCAAATCAAGATATTCGTCACGTGACAGAAGGTACACATCCAGGTCACGCAGCCGGTTAGTCTGCCGTGCAAGATCGCCAAGGATCTTCCGTATTCGCCGGGATTTCGCAACCGGATACACGTCCTTTACCAGACTCAGCACAGAGCGGATCTTCCGCAGGCAGATCCGGTAATCGTGGAGGAATTCCGTATCAAGGTCACTCAGAATTCCCGGAACATTGCTGACGGCAATCTTCAGAATCGCACCCACTATCCGCCCTACGGCCTCACGAGCAGCAGTTTCAGTTTCCAGACCGAAGGCCGGTCGCAACGTGTACTTTCGAGGTTCACGGTCCGCATGCCTCAGTAAAAGCTCCAAGGGGCCATCTCCGGACGTTGTTGCACCGTGCCGGATCAGCTGCTCCACCATACGATCAGCCTCCGCCTCGTAACCGCGCAACGGCAGCACCCGACAAGAGCGTTGCAACTCTTCCTCTCCCTCCTTCCCTGCAAAAACCGATGCCCACTCAAGCCGGCACACAATCTTCCCCGCCCCATCACGAACATCACACCGGCTCAGACGGAATGTCCCCTCAACCACCATCGCAAGAGCTCTCAGGCCAAGCATTTCCTCCAGTGCCGCCCGTAACGGCTCTATCTTGAAGTCTCTCCAGGACCGCCGTATACCGACTGCCTGTTCCTCACACACCACCGCACCGATAGTGCCATTCTCATGGCGACACAAGTTGTACACACCACCGCACCTGTAAAGAACATGCCCGCCAAACCAGAGCCCCCACTCGAACGTATCCCAAAATTCCAGGACCTTCGATTCCTGCGAATGGATCTCCAACCTCCATTCCGTCCGCAGACATTCCGGCCCAAGGTCACCGGGGAGCACCAAGCGAACAGACTCCTTATTTTGCACCACAACTCCCACAATACGACCTCTTGAAAAGATTTCCCATCTGTTATCCTTGACGCAGTTTTGCCTCTACCGCCAATACGATGAATTCATTCATACTAATACCAACCTCGGCAGCCTCTTTCTTAATGCTCTTACGCACCGACTTTTTCATGCTGACGAGAAACTTGGTCACTTTGTCTTCCTTCGGAGCCTTCTTCTCCTTTGACTCAACGACCTTCTTTTCAATCTTTTCTCCCCTATCAGATTTTGCTTTTGTTGCCTTGGGGAGTACTGCCGGCGTTTCTTCATCCTGCGTGTCTTTTTTCTTTTTCTTCACTGCGGCACTTTTGACGGTTCCCTGTTCATTAATACTGCCGGTCGGTTCTTCTACGACGGGTTTTGATTTTTCCTTTTTCATACTGTTCTCCTCGCGCTTGATATCTGGAACTGAAACGGCCATAACTTATAAAATAATATTTATTATAGTTATAATAGTCAATATAAATATAATTACTCAGTTTCACTCTGTCTGCGATTAACAGCGATCGATGATCCCGGAAGTTTTTTTGCCGCCTTTTTGACTTCGGTGGAGATTGACGCCAGCTCGGCATAGGAGGCAACCGGCGTCAAACGGGTATTGACGATGCCGATGGAAAGGGAGAGCAGCCCGAAGGCTTCCAGTTCTCCCTTACGGTTAACGGCACTGTAACGACCGGCGGAAAGGTCCTTTTCTCCATGGAATACCGGCAAATACTCATCCAGCGCCGAGATGATCTCTGACGAGAGTTTTTTTGCCTGGTGCGGACCGGTTATTATAATGAAGTCGTCACCTCCGATATGTCCGCAAAAACATGAGAACCCGACGCTGGACGTTCGGATCACGCTGGAGATTATCTCTCCAATGCTCTTGATGACTACATCCCCCCGCTGAAACCCGTAGTGATCGTTGAACGGCTTAAAATTGTCGATATCGATGTAGGCGATGTCAAAGACCTCTCCCGACTGAAGCCGCCTGTTGATCTCCCGCTGGATACTCTCGTTGCCCGGCAGTCCGGTCAGAGGGTTGGCGCCTTTTGCCAGAGTCAGGTTGATATCGGTAATGGCGCTGATAAAGCGGTTGACATCAACGACCCCTTGATAGATACCGCTACGGGTAACACAGATATTGTCTACCCGGACATCCGCCTCCTGCGTCTTAATTGCCTGGGCAGCATCCCTGATACCAATATTCGCTTCCAGTTCCAGATGAACCGGAACCATCAAATCACGCATCTTCCTGGCATGGTTGATGTGGAAGGCAAACATGTTGATGCCAATGACATGCTCTTCCAGAAACGTCGAGCGGTTGATTATTCCGACGGCGTGCCCATCGCTTACCACCGGCAACACCAGTAAGGCCGGATCGCTCTGAAAGCGTTTGAGAACGACCGCAAGGTTATCTCCGGGGTGGGCGGGAAGTACCGGGATGGAAATCTCACCGATATATTCCACTGTGTCGGTTTCTACGGCCGATTTAGCGGTGGAATCTGATTGTCTGGGCACTTTCGGGCACAAAGGCTCATCCGGGTTGACCGTGCCGGAGAGGATGGGTAAGTTTGCCGGCACGTCGTCGGCCGACACGAAATGCGTTACAAAGGCTTCAAACTGTGGCGGATCGAGTGGACGGGCAAAATAGTACCCCTGCGCTTGCCGGCATTTACGTTGCCGGAGAAATTCGAGCTGTTCACGTGTTTCAACCCCCTCGGCAATGACATTCAGCTTGAGCGAGTGGGCCATGGCAATAATAGCGTCAACGATGGCGGCATCATCCGGGTCAGTGACGATATCTCGTACGAATGACTGGTCAATTTTGATTGTATCGATCGGCAGATGTTTGAGATATGAGAGCGACGAGTAGCCGGTGCCGAAGTCATCGACCGAAATGCTGATCCCCAACTCTTTCAGGCGGAGAAGTTTGCAGGCCGTATCGCCGGAATCGCTCATCAGGGCACTTTCGGTTAGCTCAAGTTCGAGAAAACGGGGTTCCAGCCCGGTTTCGGCAAGAGTCTTGACTACCAGCGGCACAAAGGAACTATCACGCAGCTGACTGGCGGAAAGATTGACGGAGACGCGCAGTTTCGGGAAGCCCGCCACCTGCCAGGCCTTGTTCTGACGGCATGCCTCCTGTAATACGTATGTCCCCAACCGTACGATCAGACCATTTTCTTCCGCCACGGAGATAAATTTTTCAGGCGGGATAACGCCGTGATCGGGGTGTTGCCAGCGCACCAATGCTTCCATACCGATGATGTCCATGCCGTTGATGTCCATCTTTGGCTGGTAGCAGAGGAATAATTCACGCTCTTCCATGGCCCGCAATAATCCGGTTTCGATTATGAGCCGTTCCGTGGCTTTCTGTTGAAGCGCCTCGGAGTAATACTGGATCGTCATGTTGTTCTGGCGGGCCTGTTTCATGGCAACATGGGCATTGTGAAGAAGCGATTCACTGGTTGCACCGTCCGCCGGGAAACAGGCAATACCGAAACAGGCAGGGACGATGGTTTCATTCGTTCCGATCCTGAGTGGTTCGGAGAACACGGCCAGCAACTTGTTCAGGATTACGGCGACATCCCCCTCAAGTACGGTCCCACCCAGTACGAGTACGAATTCGTCGCGATGTATGCGGGAGACAGTATCATAGTGCCGCAGCTTCGAAACCAGGCGTTCGGCAATACCGCGGATCACTTCGCCCCCGCCACTGGCGTCGACAACATCTTTGCAGCCGGTCAGACCGATATAGATAACCGCCGACTGTTTACGTTTGCGGCTGTTAAAAGCGATGATCTGATTCAATCGGTCCAGCAGCAGGTTATGGTTGGGGAGACCGGTCTCACGGTCATAATAGGCAAGTATGTTTGTGTCCCGCTCATCCGGTAAAAACGGTTTCGGAATTGAGCGTAACAATCCGGTATAATTGCGGAGCAGCAGATACGATACGCCGGCAGCTACGATAACAAAGAACATCCATTTCAGAACGGCTTGCTGCTCAATCTGGTACAGATCTTTTGCCAGCCAACTGATCGCGGTATCGGCAAACAATATCCATACGAGTCCGGCAAACGCATACAGTAGCGCAATCCTGACTTTTTTGTCGGACGAATGTAACAGAGTGTCGTTTGGTGCAAACATACCGAGCGACCTCCTTTCAGGGCTACAGCGAGAGGAGCTGATTAACCGGATAGTAGTTATTGGTGGAATTGTACACCGATTTGCGGTGTGGCAACGTTACATGTAGGCAAAATGATTGTGACGATTTGATGGTGAAACCATGCGGAGACCGAACATTTATCTGCCAATGCAGGGAATTATGATCGTCATGCCGTTGCAAAAACCACCGTACTGCCGAACGCCTTCTCAAACAGATCCTTTTTGGCGTTGGCGCCGAAGATTTCTACCGAAATATCCTCCATTGCAGTCAGGTGAATCGTTATGGTTGTACCGGCGAACTGACAGGATACGGACTGGACCAAACCATTCCTGCGGCGGTCCAGTCCGTCGGCCAGACGCAGGATTCCTCCAAGGCGTGCTACGAGGACCTGATCTTTTTCTTTCAGGCTCTGAAAAGCGTCATGTTTGCGTTTGGGGAGCGACTTGCGGTGATACCGCGCAATCTGCGCAATCAGTTCCCGTTCGCGCGGGGTGAAGCCGAACAGTTCGGCGTGGCGGATGAGATGGTAGGAGTGCTTGTGATGGCTGCCGTAGCTGATGAAATAGCCGATGTCGTGCAGAATGGCGGCCGCTTCAAGAAGTTTTTTATCCGACTTCTTTAGTCCGAAGGGCAGTTCCAAAGCGTCGAAGATATTGAGGGCCATATCCGCAACGTGAGTCGCATGCGGTTCGTCCACATGGCAGGAGCGGGCAAATTCCATGACGGCATCTTTCCATGTGGGAAGGGTACCGTTTCCGGCGGCAAGCCCGAGCCGCTTCATGGCCCTGATGAGGAGCCCTTCGCGGATGCCCCGTTCATTCACCACGATGCGATTCGCTTCAAAAAAGCGCATCAGTTCGTCGATCACCACCACGCCGGCAACGATGATGTCGGCCCGATCCTGATTAAGACCCGGTACCGTCCGGCGCCCTTTCAGATCCCGATGCACCAGCATTGCCTGAAGGTGGACAACTTCCGACCTCAGCACTTCGTAACCATGGATGGATACGTAGTTGTCCTTGAGCATCTGCATCGCCATGCAGCCGATGGCGGTCAGGGTCCCACCGGAGCCTATCAGGGTATCCACGGATATTTTATTACCGGAGAACGTGCGTTTGAGGCTTTCCTTGACATGGCGCTGGAGTTTCCGCAGTTCCCCTTCTGCTATCGGATCGCTGGTCAGAAAGCGGTCGGTCATGACAACCGCGCCGAGATCGAGTGAATAGAACTCTTCCACATGGTTGCCGCACGCCGTAATGATTTCGACACTCCCTCCGCCGATGTCGATCATGGCGTACCGTTTTCCGGACATATCAAAGTTGGCCAGGGCGGATGCTGCCGTCAGTTCGGCCTCCTCTTCACCGGAAATAATCTTGATTTCGTGTCCCAGCTCTTTCGAAAGAGTAGCAACCAGTTCCTTGCCGTTGCTTGCAGTTCTGACGGCGCTGGTGGCAACCGCCTCAAATGCTTCCACATTCATACCGGCTGCCAGTTTTCGAAACCGCTGAATGGCTTCTATCGCACGGCCTGCCGCCTCATCGGAAATAACCCCCGTCATGGCCAGTTTCTCTCCCAGACGTACGGTTGCCTTCTCGTCATCCAGTATTTTGAACGTTCCCTCTTTGCCGGCTTCCGCAATGATACAGCGTATGGAGTTGGTTCCGATGTCTATTGCGGCGATGCGTGATTTTTTCATAGTTCCCCTTAAAATATAAATGTGTAAGCAAGCGGTTTTTGCTCGACAAGGTCCGTAAAATCTTTCATCAAAAAGGCATACTCCGCCAGGAGGGCCGCTTCCGCACGCTTTCGTTCGACGGGAGGGAACGCCAGAGTGCAGAGCAGTTCTTCGAACATGTCGATATCGTTCATCCGTCCCAGCAGAGTTTGATATTCTTTAAGCAGCCCCAGGATATGAGTATAATTACACTCCAGAACCGGCGCAATCGTCTCCAGAAAATATCGCCACTTTTTGATGGCGATACGCAGTTTGTGGCGCGATGCGCGCTGTTCCGGTGCTGATGAAACGGTGAGCGAATGATGTATGGACATGTACTGCCTGATGGAAACCTCGGAGAAGTAGGCCAGTAGTGAAAATCTGTTCCGCTCCGTGGTCAGGTCCTCATTCAGCACGGCAACCATTTCCCGCACCAGACGGTCAAGAGTGCAATGGTCAAAGTGCGTAAGCGCTTTGTGGACCCGTTTATATTCTCTGCTTCTTTGCTCGGCCAGTGCCTGGCAAATTGCACTATTGTCCAGCCGGCCGGTCCGGGCGGTGAAGAAGATCAGCGCCTCATCAATGTTGCGCAGGGCGTCGAGCAGCCGGGTGAGCTTGCGCACGTCTTTCTTCAGTTCCGTTCTTGAACCTTTCGGAGCGAACGGATAGAACAGTTCCAGCGCCGCCCTGAAACGCCGTGAAGCGACTCGCAAATCATGGATATCATCCGGATTCGATGATTTCAATACGGTGCGTCTCGACCGGAGCAATTCCTCCCACTGGACAAAGAGGACGCCTCTGGAACGTTCCAGGATGGTTGCCGTATCAGGCGGTAAACGTACGGACTTTGGCGGCATCGGTCAGGGCTCCGTGCGGCGGGCTAAAGCAGGCGAACCTGCTTTCGTGTGAGTGCCGAGAAACGACCAGGCCAGGAACAATCCGCCGAGCAGCATATAGGTCAGATAGTCGGTGGGCACTCCCAGCATCCAGTGTTTATGCCACGGGATCAGGTTCTGTGAAAACCGTGATAGACCAAAGGCCGGATTGAAGACGAACCAGAGAAAGTCCTCCGCGATCCAGAAGAGCATTAATGCCGCAATGCAGCGGGCTTCCATCCGCCACGAGAAACTGCCCCGGATAACATGGGGAAGGTGAAACGCCAGAAACATGAAGGAGAATACCCACGCGTGGTATCCGGTCATGGCCCGTCCCCCCCAGAAAATATCCAGAAGGAGGTGCTTCTCTATTCTCCACGTCGGAAGCGTTGCCGCCCAGCCGTTAGCCCCCTCGATCTGAATCTCTGTTTTAGCAAAGAACATACCCAATAATAACACCCAGAACAGCAGCAACAGAATGTGGGTCATACGCGGGAAAAAGGTTGATTTCATAAATGTTCTCCTATCATCGTCCGAGGACCGTATCGAGGACTGCGCGGGCGGCATTGGGCCGGCCGATAAGCCGGGCTTTTTCACGCATACGGTCCAATCGATACGGTTCGGTAAGCAGCAGTTGTACCCGCCAGGCCAACGCATTGACATCGCACGCCTTCAGGGCAACGCCATGCTCAAGCAGAAAATCGGCATTACGCTCTTCCTGACCGGGAATCGGCGATACGATGATCATCGGCAGCTCCATTGCCAAACATTCCGACGAGGTCAACCCGCCCGGTTTGGTGATTGCCAGGTCGCTGGCGGCCATGATCCGCTCTATCGTATCGACAAACCCGACCGGCACCAGTCGTCCCGGATGTCGTACCGCCAACGCGCTCAGTTTTTTGAGCAGTTTTTCGTTGCTCCCCGCCATCGCCACTATCTGAAAATCGCCCTCCATGGCAAGCAGATGCTCGGCCAGCTTAGCGCTGTTTCCAAGTCCGGCCCCCCCGGACATCATCAGCAGAGTCTTGCGTGACGGATCGAGTCCAAGTTCCCGGGAGCATTCAATACGTGTCAAACTCCCGGAAAACACCGGCATGATCGGGATGCCGGTAACATGGATACTCTCTTCCGGAATACCTCTCTCGGACAGACGCCAGGCCAGCTCCCCATGAGCGGCAAAATATCCGCTCATCCCCTGCTGAAGCCACAGCGCATGAACATCGTAGTCTGTCACCTGGACCCATACCGGTTTATGGAACTTCCCTTTTTCGATTCGCCGCGAAAGAAGGTGGGCCGGCAGAAAATGCGTGCAGATAATTTGGTCGGGCGCGATCTCTTTCAATGCGTTCTTCAGTTTACGGGTATTAATAGTTTCAAGGGTACTGCGCAGACGCGAGAGCGACGAATCAATTTTTTCGCGGTCGGTACGTTCAAAGAGATATCCCCACAAGGCAGGATGTTGCTCAATCATCTTGATATAGGTTTCGGTATAGACGGTGCGAAACAGCTTTGGTACCAGTTCCATGATATCGACGTGAATCACTTCCACATCCGGATACCATAACCGGGCGGCTGCCTGAAGCGCCTGCGCCGCCCGAACATGACCGGAACCGGCGGATACGCTGAGAACGGCAATACGCTGGATACGTCCGAAATGCTTCGTCATGATGTCACGCGGCATAATCATGCAATTAAACGATTGCGTGACTATGGAAATTACGCAAACTGGCAATCATGGACGAATCCGGGGTCGGGTCAATATGAGGAATCTTGCTCTGCCCTCCGAGTTTTCCCCGCTCTGCTTGCGACCAGAGGTAAATACCATCCTCAGGCACCACCAGCACTTCAGGCACGTTGATGCGCCCCTGGTTCCTGAAGGTGGCATAGTCGGCATTCAGGCCGCACAGAGTCATGTCCAGTACCCGAGCTGCATCATCACCATTCAGGCAATCATCCTTCACAGCCAGAACCCACTGGTGCTGTCGATTCGGAATGTCAGCGCCAACCATGAATTCGCGCACATTCCAGCCACCGCTTCGGTTGAGGGTTGCAACAGCCTGCTCAACCTCGCCCTGGGTAACTTTTTCTTCCAGCTTGTCCAGAAAACGGTCCCGGCCGGTAAACTCGATGAAATGGGGTGACGTGGCGGTGAAACGGATTGTGTCGCCGATATGGTAGCGCCAGAGCCCTGAACAAGTACTGAGGATAACGGCATACCGCTGTCCGATTTCGACCTGTTCCAGGGGGATTGCAAGTGCATATGGCGCCGGTTTACCTCGCTCGTCCAGTTCTTCAAAACGGACAAACTCAAAGAAAACCCCATAGAACGGGGTCAAGCGCATCTGCGTTTCGCCAGGCTGCTGGAAAGCCATGAAGGCTTCGGAAGAAGGGAGCAGTTCCAACAACTGAGGGAGATGCCCGGCAAACAGTTGCTCGAATTCGTTGCGATAGGGCGCTATGCTGGTCCCGCCGTGGATAATGAGCTCAAGATTCGGCAGCAGCTCCTGAAGCGGCTTGCCGCCAATCTCTGCACACCGTTTCAGCAACAGGATGATCCACGGCGGGACGCCGGAGATAACGCGAATCTGGTTATCGCGCAGCAGTAGTTCCGCCATGGCCTGAAGTTTCTCGTCCCAGGGGAGCGCCGAGATATCCCTGTTCGGTTCCACAAACGGCGCCAGATAGGAAGGGCGAAAACGGAGCGTCAGGGCGCTCATGTCGCCAGACCAGACTCCGTGCGCAGACTTGGCCAATGTGGTGGAACCGGACATATAGAGAACTTTGCCGTCCAATATCCGTGACTCAGGGTTGGCGGCCAGGTAGCATGACATCATGTCGAGGGCCGCCCGGCGGTTCTCGGCAAACATCCGGGTTGAAAAGGGAATATATTTGCTCGGTGCCGTAGTACCGGATGTCTCGCAGAACATCTTGATGGTACCGGGCCAGGTCACGTTATCCAGATACGGAGCCGCGCGTCCGATGGTTGGCGCAGGCATCCCGGGATACAGATAATCCGTCATGAACTCCTGGTACGAACGGATTGGTACCCGTTTTTTGTAGTAATCATACGCGACTTCAAACGACAGGTTGTTCAATCGGGCAAATGAGTTATCCCTGCCAAATTGTGTGGATGCCGCCATGTTCAGCAATTCACCAAATATCTGTCTCTGGGCTGCCAGCGGGTTCCGCCGGTTACAGCAATCGGCTCGCTTTACAGCCTGCGCATGAAGCGCTCTCTGCACTGTTTTGGAGCGCTGTATCCACGTTATCAACGCCATCTATACCGCCAGTTGGAGACGTGGATAGAGGAGTTTGTCATACCAGTTTTCCAGTAACGTGTTGTAGGCTTCCTGATGAAAAATGAGTGACGCATGGGCAACGCCGTCTCCAACTATATGAGACTGAACCGTCTTCACCCGGCAGGATGGAAATATTTTTCTGAAGAGTGCCGGTTCACTGAAAAGTTCCAGGGTTGGTGATGTTGGAACCAGAATATCGGATTCGTTTTCAGCCAGAAGCGTCAGTACCGGGCCAAAAAAAAGTGAATTTTCAAGTGGTGGAAAGCTGAAATCCCGTAACGCGGTCACGCGTTCAAATCCGCCTCGGGCAGTGGTGTATTCAATGACATCGTTGATTTTTTTGCGAATGGCAAGATGCCGGACGTTAAGCGTGCGATTCTCGGCCCCTGCGTTGAAAAGGGCCTGAAAACAACGCCGCGAACGCTCGATATGTTTTGAAATATCCGTTTCATTGGTCGGGTCGGCGGCAACAATTTTTTTAAGATTACTTTCCAGGATTCGTATACCGTCACGTTTAAGTCCGGCCGGCCTGATCAGGTCATCTGTGGTAATGACCGGACTAACAAGAATCAACCCCCGGACGCTTTCATGCACCTGTTCGGATGCATGCCGCAGGAAGTGTGCGAGGAGCCCGCAGCCGAAACTGACGCCCATTATCAGGGGCTTTTGCCCCTTTCGCTCCAGATGTTCAATCAGGTCGGCAAGCTGCGCTGCAAACATCGCCTGACAGAATCCGTTGCGTGAATAGTTTACATAATAGATGGAGCCGTGACGTCGCAGCAGTTTGCGTTGGAATTCCACGGTCTCGGTGGCATCCGGTACGAAACCTCCCAACACGATAGTCGGTACGGTGCCGGCACCTTTTTCCCGGAATATCTGACAACGCGTGCGATGAGCATCATGATTCTGCTCAAGAACGGCAAATTCCCGGCGACGAACCGAGGGGGCAAAGCGCTTGATTGACATGCCACGCATGAAACTTGCCGCAACAGTAAAAGCGGATACGACCGAACTAATTTCCTTCACAACCCGGAGTCTTGCCGCCATGTCGTTCATAGAGCCTCCCGTAGCGTAGTATTGTTCGGAAGGTATCTTACCATTGTAACGTTACATACATATGACGATAGGGTAAAAGTTATGAAAATTTATCAGGTAGTTGAAAGCCGAGAAGAGTCTTAGCGTAAATGGTGACGGAGCTTTTTAAACATTGGCCGCTGAAACCGGAGGAGCTGCGTGCCCCCGTGTATGGCTTTCATATGCAAGGCATGCCCAAAACAAACTTGATCCACAAATCCGAAGATGCAGCCTTATTTTGTCATAAAAAAGAGAACGTGGGTAGTCGGTTAGAGCCCCATGGAGAGTTTGTCCCGCCATGATTGACACTTATACGATAAAAAAACTAACAATTTCATTGTGTGCAGCAATATCGTCGGTGATATCTTATCAGCTTTTGCATCAATGATGTGTGGCTTGTCCCACTCCCGCTTGTTGAAAGAAGTCTGGCTTTTTGTTTCTATGTTAAATTATATAGACAATACTGTTATTATAGTTATAATAATTATAATATATTAGGCACTTGCACAAGAAGGGACAAACTATGCAAGACGAACATATCCATAAAGCATTTGACAATGATTTAAGTACGTTACGACAGGACATTCTTGTAATGGGCGGCAAAGTTGAACTGATGATATCAGATTCTATTAAAGCTTTTACGGGTCGTAAATCTGATATGGCGCAAAAAGTTATTGCCATGGACCATGAAGTGAATTATCTCGAAGTTATGATTGATGAACACTGCTTGGAATTGCTGGCAATGCGGCAACCTGTTGGCAGGGATTTAAGATATATCACTCTTGCTCTCAAAATAGTGACCGACTTGGAGCGGATTGGCGACAAATGCGCCAACATCGCCAAACGGGCCTGCAAGCTAAATGGTGAACCCCCATTGGATATCAATGTAGATATTCCCGGATTGGCCTATTATGCATCAGGGATGCTGAATGATGCTCTGGATTCTTATGTGCGGTTGGATGCAGATTTAGCTGCAAAAGTTTGTGCCAATGATAGTTCTGTAAATAATATTAACAATCATATTCAGGAGGTTCTATTAAACACTATGTTGGAGGATTCAAATGCAATAAAACGTCTGTTGTCGATTCAGTATATAGCAAAATCACTGGAGCGCATTGCCGACCATGCAACCAACATTGCAGAGATGGTTATATTCATGGTTAAAGGCAAGGACATTAGGCATTTGAAAGTGCCTGACGACATCCCATCCAGATAGCCTCCGGTTTGTTCCACTGCCAGGAGAAAAGCATGACTAAAGCCGATATGGTAACAGCAATCGCTGAAGGGTCAGGAATGACAAAAGTACAAACTGAAAAAGCAATCAACCTCTTCATTTCCACAACAATCTCCGCGCTTAAGGCTGAAGACAAAGTGTCATTCATCGGTTTTGGTGCATTCAGCGCCGTGACACGTCCTGCCCGTACCGGAAGAAATCCACAGCCCGGCGCTGAAATGCAGATCGCGACTAAAACGAGCGGTAAATTTACTCCTGGAAGCGCGCTTAAGAATCTATTCCCAGCTTCTGTTGCACCTGTTGTAGTTGCTAAACCAGCTAAGACCGCGAAAGCTCCTGCGAAAAAGAAATATGATATCTGCTGTAGTCACTCCATTCACTTTGGTATCATATCTAAAAGCATCATTGTATAGGCCGTGAGACAATGCGCGGCCTATCGTTTCTAACTCTGCTCTAACAATTCACAGCCTGGAGAATTATGCAACTACCTACAAAGAACCCCAAATATCCATCCGAAAAACGAGTTGAAGCCGAAAAAATCTTCAAACAGCTCAAAAACCAAACGCTCTCCGAGCAATGTGCGTTCCTGAAAATCGGCAATGAAGACCTACAATTTCATCATCACCGCGCTGCATCACCCAATAACAAATCTTAAATTTGGGTTGTAAGCCGGAACTGGGGATTCCGTACCAAGTCCGGAACCCCAGAAAATTCCCTCATAGCATATTACCAGCTTTAGTGAGATAGAAGACCGCACTCCCCACCCCGTCGGAAAGCTTAATCTTCTGAATATCCATCCTGAATGCCAACGAATGCGCAAAAGTTGGCATTCAGATGTCGGTAAAAAAGCATATTTTTTCGTTCTGGGGTTGTACGCTCAGTTTAACAGAGCACCGTTAAAAATCCACTTGTCTTTACTGATGGCAGATGGTTAATTACACGGGTAAGCTACCGGTAGGTTGTTAATTGTTCCAGCCCCCAGTTTGTGCCACTCTCTGGAAACGGCCACCGTCTGGGGTGTCGTTATCTGAAAGTTTCCCAACAATCATTCATTTTTACGGCAACGGCGAGAGCGTTCAGGATTATTTGGGAGATTTTAAACAGCGCATTGTTGGATTGGGTGCCAACCTCTTACTTGCTGAATACTGTGGTTACGGCATGTCGAGCGGTAAACCAGCCTTGGCCGCCATACTGGAGGATGTCCGACTGATCGTTGAAGCCTGCGCCGTTCCCCCGGAGAGGATCCAGAGAAGTAAACAGTCACATGTGCGGCCGATTTACATTATTACTTTCGCCTGAACTGTTGGCGGTGATTTATGAGATACTGGCCCCAGAGAGACTGGCCCAACGATATAATATTGCTCCGACGCAGCAAATACCGATAATCAGGGAATCGACAGAAGGTGGGCGGTATCTGTCCAGTGTGCGCTGGGGACTGGTGCCGCATTGGGCCAAAGACACCTCAATTGGCAATAAGATGATAAATGCCAGGTCGGAAACTGTTCACGAAAAACCAGCTTTCAGGCATGCCATCAAGAGCCAAAGCCAACGTTGCATAGTGCCGGCAAGCGGATATTTTGAATGGGTGCGACATGAAAGTCGCATGTGTGATTGTCCGGCAGAGCCATCTGGCCGGACCTGTCGTCCCATCGGCAGTACCCTACGAGGTATGGCGACGAGGTAACAAGTCGTCTAAAAGCCCTCGGACAATGTAGCTTGCCATCATTAGGATGGGTATCTGAACCGCGAGGGGCGGATATTTCTGCCAGCATCAAGGTGGATAGAGGCTAGGGTGGATGGCATGGTCAGCATAAGCGAACCTCCGTTTAAGCGTCGTCAAGAATGAAAGAGGCCAAAGATGCTGATAGGCTTCGAATTGCGGTCGGTACGGGTGTTCCATTCTCACCCGTCATGGGCATAAAAGACCGCCGGTGCATAAGGAGGGACCTAAACCATCTCTGTCACACATGTGGAACATGGTAAGCCCGTATCATCCCCGCAAGGGAAGGAGTGCCGCAAGGTACTTTGATGGTGATGCGGGTAGAGGATGGAGGAAAAAGCGAATGCCGGACTGTAATGGTTCGGATACGGGTTGCAATATTACCCGACGCGAAAGCGGGCTGACTTCCTCTTGGTCTTCCGTCACAAGAGAATTTGAACAAGCGGTTCACAAGGAGGGCAGATGACGGCGCAAGCTGGTGCACCTTGGGACACAATGCCTGTATGGGATGCCATTGACTGGCGAACCATTACGGCTAGTGTCTGCCGACTCCAAATGCGTATTGTGAAGGCAGTGAAAGAAGGCAGATGGAACAAGGTAAAAGCCTTGCAACGTCTACTGACGCATTCGGTAAATGCTAAATTGCTGGCAGTACGCCGAGTGACTGAAAATGACGGCAGGAACACTCCGGGGGTAGATAAGAAAATATGGGATACACCCCATAAGAAACGGGCTGGCGCACGGTCTCTGACAATGCGTGGTTACCAACCCGCGCCTCTACGGCGTATCTACATACCAAAAGTCAATGGAAAACTCAGACCGCTAGGAATACCGACGATGCGCGACAGGGCTATGCAGGCACTCTTACTCATGGCACTCGACCCTATCGCGGAAACAACAGCGGACGGTGCATCCTATGGTTTTCGGCAGGGTCGTAGCTGTGCAGATGCGATTGAACGATGCTTTTCAAGTTTCAGTCGATGCAATCCTGCTTGGATTCTTGAGGGCGACATCAAGGGATGCTTTGATAATATCAGTCACGAATGGTTGCTCGACCATGTACCTATGGACAAGGCGATTCTCCGGAAATGGCTCAAGTCAGGCTACCTTGAAAAACAAGTGTTTTACGACACAATTTCTGGCACACCACAGGGAGCGTTATCCGAAGCTTCGGATAACGCTCCTTATCTGAAGTAACTCGTTATCCGAAGTAACTGCTGTAACCCCTCATCATTTCTCTAATTGTTTCCAATTTACTTCGGATAATACGGCGGCCAAAAATATGTTTGGGAGATTGGAAAGCAATCTCACTAACTTATTTTGGAGGAACGCCGATGAATGACCTGCCTTTGCACGATTTAATCGCCCTACTGGAAAAAGAACTACACCGCCTTCATTACAACAACCAGTCAGTAAAGTACTATCGCTTAATGTGGAGACATATTGTCACGTTTTGCGAAAGCAATGGAGCCAACCACTATACAGAAGACCTGGGTATGCGTTTTCTGGACTACCGGTACAATTTTTCCGAATTGGAAAAAACTGGAAAACTTACTCAATCAATCATTAACGTCTTTCGAGTCGTTCGGATGCTTGGTGACTTCCAGCAACATAGAAGCATTCTGCGCCGATACTACAAACAGAAAGAGCTGTTGCAAAATAACGAATTCAGAGAAATGCTACATTGTTATACGGATCACTGTCGGCAGAAGGAATACTCTAAAGTAACGCAAAATCACTACAGAACCATCAGCGAAAAGTTTCTGAGCTACTTGGAATCACAAGAGATCAAGCATATCCCTGATATCGCCGCCACACATATTATCGGTTACATCAACACGCTGTTGGGGTACGCATACAAGACCGTAGAATTGCATCTTTGTGCGATGCGGTCTTTTTTAGGGTACCTCTGCACCAACGAATTTCATCCACAAAACCTCACGAGTAGCGTACCAGCCATCAAGGCCAGAAAGCAAAACCGAATACCATCAGTATGGACTCCCGATCATGTCACCAAATTGCTCGATATAATTGACAGAGGTAATCCCGCCGGGAAGAGGGATTATGCCATGATTCTCCTGGTAGCACGCTTGGGCCTCCGAACAATGGATATCAAGCATCTGAAGCTGGACAACCTGAAATGGCAAGATAATCGTATCGAAATAATTCAGTCAAAAACGTCCAGACCTCTGACTCTGCCACTCCTTCCCGATATTGGCTGGGCGATCATAGATTATCTTAAAAACGGGCGACCAAAGGTTGAATCACCTCATGTATTTTTACGGCACCTCGCCCCTCTGGAACCCTTCTCGGATGAAGACCATCTTCATCAAATCGTCGTAAAATACATGAGATTAGCTAAAATCCCGATTTGCCCCCAGAAGAAGAAAGGAATGCATTCCCTGCGGCACACGCTGGCAAGTAGGCTGCTTGAGGAAAACACGCCCTTGTCTGTCATTTCAGACATATTGGGACACGTCAGCTCTGATTCAACGGCCGTCTATCTCAAAGTGAACATAAACATGCTGCGTGAATGTGCACTTAATCCAGAGGAGGTGTTCCAGTCATGACCGAATTCCCATATAGCAGCCCGCTCAAGGAGTATATACAGGGAATGATTCTCCAGAAACGCTCCCTCGGTTATAAATTTGACAGTAGCCCACGACTTCTTTACAAGTTCGACCAGTTCTGTCTGACGTATGGGTGTACGGAACCGGTTTTGTCCAAGGAGCTGGTACTGATATGGAGTCAGAAACGGCCAAACGAAGCGTATGCCACCGTACAGCACAGGGTGGGCATCATAAGGAACCTGGCTCTGTATATGAACCGGATCGGAGTTAACGCATATGTATTGCCCAAAAATATCACTTCAAAAGGTCCTGCATACATTCCATACATCTTCAGTAACCACGAGCTTGCAGCATTTTATAAGCAGGTCGATTCTTGTCATTACTGCGCCGAAGTTCCCTACAGACACTGGATCATGCCGTTGTTGTTTCGCATCTTGTATGGCTGTGGTTTACGTGTTTCAGAGGCTCTGCATCTCAAAGTCCGGGATGTCGATTTACTCACCGGCGTATTGACGATTTGGGACGGCAAATTTAACAAGGACAGATTGGTCCCTTTATCCACAGAACTTCTCGAACGATGCCACGCCTATGTAAACCAAATCCATATGTTCTCGGAACCTGGCGATTATTTTTTCCCATCACCCAATAATCAGCCGATAACCATCGGAAACATCTATAAAAACTTCAGAAAATTCCTTTGGAAAGCCCGTATTTCCCATGGCGGATGGGGAAAGGGGCCCAGAGTGCATGACTTTCGCCATACATTCTGCGTCCATTGTCTTAAACGCTGGGTTCTGGAAGGAAAAGATTTATCTACTTACCTCCCAATTCTCAAAACGTATCTGGGGCACCATTCATTTCGTGACACCTCGCAATACCTGAGACTAACCGCTGAACTCTATCCAGATATTACAGCGAAGGTGGAACATGCTTTCGGTCATGTCATTCCCGCAATGGGGGGTGACGGCTATGAAACCAACTGACTTTGCAAAGGCATTGTCTCAATATTTATCCGCATATCTACCAGGGCAGCGCAATGTAAGCCCAAATACGATCAAATCTTATAGGGAAACTTTCAAGCTGTTTCTCACATACTGCAAGCATAGCTGCGGTTTGTCTATTGAACGTCTCTGTTTGCAACGCATCGATGAACCGCTCGTCGTTGGCTTCCTCACGTGGCTTGAACAGGACAGAAAAAACAGTATTACTACACGTAACCAAAGGCTGGCGTGTATTCATGGTTTTTTCCGATATACACAGACCGAGGATCCGTCAGGCATATTGTCGTACCAAAAAGTTCTTTCTATTCCGATGAAAAAGGCAGCAGCGTCAGCGGTAAATTACCTTACTCCCGATGCATTAAAACTCATTCTTGCACAGCCGGATCTATCGAAAGCAAGTGGGCGTCGCAACTTAATAATGCTTTCGGTACTGTATGACACTGGCGCCAGAGTACAAGAATTGGCAGATCTTAAAGTTCGTGATGTCAGGTTGGATCCTCCACCAATCATCACTCTTACCGGCAAGGGGCGCAAATCACGGCAAGTTCCCCTCATGTCCAATACTGAATCACTACTGAAACAATATATGGCCGAGACTCATTTACTCCATAACGGCACTCAAGATTACCCGCTATTTTTTAACAGTCAGCGATGCAAGCTGACTACCAAAGGTATTTCGTTCATTCTGAATAAATATGTCTCTCGTGCAAGGATAATATCTTCAATAATTCCGGGGAAGATTACTCCTCACAGCTTCAGGCATACGAAGGCAATGCATTTACTGCAAGCAGGTGTTAGCCTGATTTACATCCGCGATATTTTGGGGCATGTCGATATATCAACAACAGAAATCTATGCCCGTACAGATACGGAATTAAAACGTAAAGCTCTGGAAAAAGCCTATCCGGACATGATCTCAACCCAATTACCTCATTGGACCAAAGACGAAGATTTACTTACTTGGCTAACCAGTTTTTGAAAATATTATCCGAAGTAAATATAGAATACATGCGATAATAATAGGCGCTTACTGTATTTACTTCGGATAACGAGTTACTTCAGATAAGGTGGGTTATCCGAAGCTTCGGATAATCCACCCTGCGGAGTTCCTTGTTTGGAACGGCTGATGCTGCCGTTTCCTTCAACTACCGAACTCTGAAGCCAGAGCCGGATAAGCCTAAGGACACTCCGGTCAGCTATCCGCTTCTGGAGTTCTACCATCAGTTGCTCATGAGGGATGCTGTCAAAATAGCTCGAAAGATCAGCGTCATAAACTTCTACCCGGCCGAGCTGGAGATTACTACTGACTTGGTCAAGGGCACCATGAGCACGCCGTTTAGGGCGAAAAACCATGGGAACAGTCGAAAAAGTCAGCCTCAAAGATCGGTTCAAGAATCAGAAGCACCGCAGCCTGAACAATTCTGTCCCGCACACAGGGTATGCCCAGCGGACGCAGGTTGCCATTGGCTTTGGTGATGTAGACGCGTTTCACCGGGGAGGGTTTGTAGCTTTTGGCTATCAGGCTTGCTTGGATTTCGTCAAGATAGCCAGATATGCCAACCGCCAGTGTCTCGATGTCTTCAATGCTGATTCCATCGATTCCCGGTGCTCCCTTGTTCGACTTTACGCGCGACCACGCCGTTTCGAGTACGTCTCGGCGATGGATTCGGTCGTAAAGGGCATAGAACCGAAACTCAGGTTCTCGTTTGGCCTTGCTGCTCAGTTTCCACCGCAGAAGGGAGACTTTTACCGGCAGTCCGGGTTCGGGTACGAAGCCTTCGGCCATCCATTCCGTTATGGAGCGTCTGTCGCTCAAGCGGATCTCCTCTCTTTCTGTGGTAACATGACTGAAGTGCGGCTCCTTGGCTCCACGGACATTACTCCGCTTCCCTGCTACTACGAACCGCTCCGAATTCCGACCGTAAACAGTGAACGGGTTATTGATTCCCCGACAATGCTCCCCCTTCAGCGAAACCCTTTCGCTTTAGGAATTACGTCGGACCTCCCAGGTTCCTCGGCTGATCTTTCGACACGCGCCCTCCCCAATCACCCCGAACAGTCCCACCGGGTCTTACGCTCGTTTATCACCGGTGGATGGCAGGCTTCACCATTTCCGGAAGGTTGGCCACTGTCAATTACGTGTAACGAGGCCGAAACGGGTTCGCTTGCGCTGGGCTCGCATCTTCGTCGTCAGGGGGTTAGGTCCCCTCGCCCTTCTTACTCACAAAGAACCGGTCTTACTCCCCACGTTTGGTTACCCTCCCGTGACAGACCGCGACTACATATTGAACGAGCAATTAATATGTCTGACTCCTTACAGTCAGATAGATCAACCAGGCTTGGCCTGGCGTACCAGAGGACACTGAGAGAATCAAAAAAAAAAAGATTAAGGCAAACAATTTCTGGTTTAATCCCAAAATACGTTAAGCCTTTAGTCTTGGTTTTCACCGTGTTCTCCGCGCCTCCGCGTGAGACGGTTTTAGGACTTATATGACTTATGACTTGAGCCTTTACAAAAGATGAGCAAAATCTATAACAAATTGTTTCAGTTCCGGCTCGTCCGGTTTGGGGTGTATCCCTTTTATCTTTCTTCTATCCCTGTTAAAAAGAAACTGCAGGAACGATAGTGACAAATCAGACAAAAACGTTGTAGAATCTGAAATATGAATTTTACCAAAGGAGTCTGTATAATCATGAAATTTTTAGATGTAAAAACAGACTTTGCATTCAAGAAAGTTTTCGGCAGCGAGGGTTCCAAAGACATCCTTATCAGCTTCCTCAACTCCCTGGTGCTCTTTTCCGAAGGCGAAATCATCGAAGATATTATCATCATGGATCCTTACCAGATTCCGCTTATCAAGGGGATGAAGGATACCTATGTTGATGTCAAGGCCAAACTGTCAAATGACGCAACAGTAATCATAGAGATGCAGGTACTTAATGTGCAGGGCATGGAGCAGCGCATACTCTACAACGCAGCCAAGGCCTACTCCACCCAGCTGGTTCAAGGTGAACGCTATCATCTCCTCAATCCGGTTATTGCAATTACTATCACTGACTTTGTAATGTTCTCTGAAATTCCTGAGTTCAAAAGCTGCTTCCGCCTTACCGAAAAAAACCATCTTATCGAATACAACGGCGATATCGAACTGATCTTCATCGAACTCCCGAAATTCATCAACAACGAAGATGAATTAGGCGATATTGTAGACAAATGGATCTTCTTCATCAAAAATTCCGGCAGCTTGGCATATATCCCGGAGTCACTCTTGGTAGTTCCGGAATTATCCCATGCCTTTGCCATTGCCAACGAAGCCGGAATGACGCTTGAAGAGCAGGAAGCGCAATGGAAACGCAAAGATTTCATCATGCTTCAGAAAGGTGCCCTGGAATTGGCGGAAAAGAATGGTATGGAACGGGGTATGGAACGGGGTATGGAACGAGGCATGGAACGGGGCATGGAGCGGGGTATGAAGCTTGGCAGGGACGAAGGTTTCCTGGAAGGAGAGCTTACCGTTGCATTACGCCTTGTGGCCAAAGGGATGAGCGTGGAAGAGGCGTCAGAGGTTGCCGGGGTCGATGTGGAGCTGTTGCGAATCCGGTTGTGATATTTCTCTTTATGTTTTTGCAGTTATCCGCTGTTATCCTTCTTATCCCTGTTAAAATGGAATGGTCTGCAATTATTCGACACCCTCCCCTGCCGACAACGGCACAATACAATGCTTCTTCATCAGGTCATAAAGCGTCGGCCTGCTTACCCCCAACTCTTCAGCCACTTTCATAACGCTGCCTTTCTGCCGGTCAAGAGCTGCGGAAATCAACGCACGCTCCACCTTATCCCTGGCCTCCCGCAGCGTTGTGTTAACCGGCACCCCCTCCTCCGGTTCAACGGCATCACCATTAAAATCAAGATCAGCCGGCTCAATTGTTGATGAATCACTCATGATAATCGCCCGCTGCACCTTGTTCCGCATTTCCCGGACATTACCGGGCCATTCATAGTTTTTCAGGCAATTGAGCGCCGTAGAGCTGAACCTCCTGATCTTTTTCTGATATTCATCATTAAAGATCCGGAGAAAATAGTTGGCAAGAATAAGAATATCATCGCCCCGTGTTCGTAAAGGCGGCAGCGCCAGCGAGATCACGCCAAGCCGATAAAAAAGGTCCTCCCGGAACTTCCCTTCCCTGATTGCCTGGGCAATATCAACATTGGTCGCACAGACCACTCTGGCGTCAACCTTTATATTTTCCCTCCCGCCAACACGCTGAATGACTCCTTCCTGAAGAAAACGGAGTAACTTTACCTGCAGAGCCGCCGGCAGCTCACCGACCTCGTCAAGAAAAAGTGTGCCATTGTGGGCATATTGCAACTTTCCCATCACCATGGCATGAGCGCCGGTAAAAGAACCTTTTTCGTGACCGAACAGTTCGGACTCCATCAAGTTTTCCGGAATTGCTCCGCAGTTGATTGCTACGAACGCCCCGTTCTTGCGGTTACTCTCCTCATGTATCGCCTGGGCAACCAGCTCTTTCCCGGTGCCATTTTCACCTGTAATAAAAACCGACACGTTGGATGGGGCAACCTTTTTAATGGTAGTGAAAAGCTTTTCCATCTCCGGACTCTGCCCGATTATGCCGTTGCACCCCCGTGCTTTCTGCTCGAGTAACCGCTGCATGGTACGATTTTCTTCTTCAATACCGGCCAGGTGATAGGCTCTATCAACCATAACCTTCAGTTCGCTCAGGAACGGCGGCTTGGCGTAGAAGTCATATGCTCCCATCTGGAGTGCTTTTAAGGCATTTTCGCGTTCGCTGTTGCCGGTCAACATAATTACTTTGACGTAGGGATTCAGTTTGAGAATTTCACCCAGACCGCGAAACCCCTCAACCGAAGTATTTTCATGCGGTGGCAACCCCAGGTCGAGAATGACCACACGAGGCTGATGTTTTTTATAAAGGGCCAATCCCTCATTCACATCCCCCGCCATGACCACCGAATAATCCTCACCAAAACCCCATTTCAGCTGCAGACGGATATCCGCGCTGTCATCAATTATCAGAAGCTTTTCCATTCACTAATCCTTGTGCCGATACTGAATTTTCAAACCGGACGGTAAAAATTGACCCTTCTCCTTCAACACTCTGGGCTTCAAGCGTGCCGCCATGCGCTTCTACAATCAGGCGGCACTGGTACAGGCCGATCCCCAACCCATCCTTTTTTGTCGATCTGAATGGTTTAAACAACTCGGAATGCATATATCTGTTTGACATCCCGCAACCGCTATCCGTTACCGAAATATATGGTGTCCCGGAAAAACCGGCTTCCACCCGCACCGGCTCATCGGGACCGGATGCCTCAATTGCGTTTAGAATCAGATTGAAAATGACCTTCTGAATTTCATCTTCATTCACATGCACTATCTCGGGACTGCCCGTAACCATTACGGTCGATCCAGAAAACGTCCTGGCACTATTATGTGCCAGCTCAAGCAGGTTGACCTGCTGCTTGCTGTACGACTCACCATCCTTCATATTCTTCAAACTGCCGATCAGCCTTTGCATTTTGGAAGCGGTGCTGCTCAATGATGCAAGCATATCCCTCTGAAAATCGGGGTTCCGGATATGGCGATCAGCATTTTCAACTATGAGCAAAAGATTTGACACCAGATTTTTCAGATCATGGACGACAAACGTTGCCACATTGTTGATCGCCTTGATTTCCCGGCCAAGACTGACCTCCTCCGACAGCAGGTGGTGCATGATGGCCACGGATGCCTGCCGCGCAATCGTTTTCATCAGATCATAGTCTTCATAAATAAAAACTTCATTTGTTTTTACAACTCTCCCCAGGACGATAAAACCCTCAAGACGGTCACCAATCAGCAGCGGTACCAGAAAAGAGATGCCATACTTTCTGAAAACAGCTATATCGAGATGATATTTTTCATTACATTCTTCCTTGACGTTTATAACCCAGGTACTTTCCTTCATATACCGTATGATTTTGTTATCAGGACTGATTACGTCATGAATTGACCCCATTTCGTATGAAGACACCACACAATATCCTTCGCATCCGGTTTCATAAAGAAACAGAGCTGCACCGGAAATTCCGAAAAGATTACAGTACTCCCTCAGAATATGCTGGAATATTTCATTTCCATTAACGGAAGTGGCAAGCTGTCCGGTAAAATGCAGCCATTGGGTTCGATAATCATGCTTATGTTTATAAAAATTTTTATGTAGAAAAACCTTTATTTCCCTGCGAATTCTTGATGAGAGGAGCAGTATCAACAGAAGCAGTCCGACAAGAAAGCAGATAGCCATTATGATGTAGCGTGTCAGGTCGGTATCAACATATTTCATCCCCTCGCCAAAAAGCCCAAGCGTTATGAGATACCCGCCTATCAAAAAAACAATCATCGATTTGTACGCAATATGCCGTGATATTTCAATTTTTACCGTATCGCGCCGGCGTATGTAGGAATAGGTTATCAGAGCGGCACCAATCAGATACATAAAAGAACGCAGAGTCAGGAACGACATGTTGAGCGAGCGGTACAAAAACGCATGACTGAAATACAGAACCAGCACCATCAGAATGGTGCCAAAGCCGACAATCGTGTATTTAATTTTCCAAAGTGATACAGGGGGCGCATGCGTAAGCGTTGTCTCAAAGTGAATGAGGGAAAACAACAGCGCGGCAATTATACCGATGTAGAAAAAATAGCCGACATCAGCAAGAAAGAGAATCTTCTCCGCGGGAAAATCCGGAGCAAAAAAGAAAGAGTCCACAGGAATAAAAAGCAGCATAATAGAGGGGAGTGTCGAAGCGACAACCGCCACCTTGACCCATAACGCAGCGTTTTTCCACCCTTTTTCACGGGCGTAGGTCAGACTGCAGAGTATCCATAATGGAGGGAGTAACGATTCCGCAAATATACCGCGCTGTTTCCAGAAGCACGCAGATTCCGGTGCTACGGTAAGAGAGCAGAGGTCCAGCAATTCCAGCAGAGCGGTCATCATCAGGGCCGCAGACAAAAAAAGTCCGCCGGCGGAACGGTCCCACCTGAAGGTAAATCCGGCCAATCCAAGCAGCGCAGCTATTGCGCTTATGGAAATTATTTCACACCAGGGGCTCATGTGTTTCTTTTTGCCAACGCGCTTTCCCAGCGCCAGGCATCCGCCACAATCGTTTCAAGGTTGTTATATCTGGGTTGCCAGCCGGTCAATGACCTGATTCTGTCGGCCTTTGCCACAAGGGAGGCCGGGTCTCCCTGACGCCGTTCCGCTTCAACAACCTTGAAATCCGTCCCGCTGATTTTCTTCACGACCTCCAACACCTCCCGCACGCTGCTGCCGTGGCCGTAGCCAACATTCATGACCGTTGAATCGCCACCTTTATTGAGATATTCCAACGCACACAGATGAGCGGAGGCGAGATCTTCAATGTGGATGTAATCACGAATGCCGGTGCCGTCAGGAGTTGGATAGTCGGTGCCATACATACTGACACATTCTCTCATCCCAAGAGCGGCCTGGCAGGCGACCTTAAGCAAATGGGTGGCTTCCGGAGTACGTTGCCCCATACGCCCCATGGGGTCGGCCCCAGCCACGTTGAAGTAGCGCAAGGCGACGTACTGCATGCCATGAGCCACCGCTACGTCACGGAGCATCCATTCGCTCATCAGCTTCGAAGTGCCATATGGATTGATCGGTACGGTTGCACACTCTTCAGAAGCCACTCCGCCTTCGGGGAGTCCATACACAGCGGCGGTGCTGGAAAAAATAAAGCGCCTGACTCCGTATTTTACGCACATTTCCAGAACACCCAGAGTATTGCGGGTATTATTACCATAATATTTCAATGGTTTCATAACCGACTCCGGAGCGATGATAGCGGCGGCAAAATGCAGTACGGTAGCAAAGCGATAGCGCCGAAAAAGTTCATCCAGCCCTTCTCGATCAGCCAGATCACCTTCGATCAGCTCTTCGCCCAACGTCAAGGCATCACGAAAGCCAGTGGAAAGATTATCATACACCATAACGGTGCGGCCTGACTCCGATAACTGACGCACAACATGGCTGCCGATATAACCGCAGCCTCCGATTACTAAAATAGTTTCCGACATATGGGTACCTTTCTTCTCAAATTAAATCGCTCCATCAAAAGCATCCTTACAGGGGTAAAAGGGATGCAAGGGATAAACCTTAAAAGTCAAAGACGTATTGGTTTGACCCAATTGCTTGTATTCTGCTTCTCAGACGTTATCCCTTTAATCCCCTGTAACCGAAATTATTCTTTCGCTGTTCATAGTTACTCCTTTATTTTGGGTGATGCGGTGATGCGTTAATGGGGTGAAGCGGTTATGCGGGAATGCGTGAATGTGGTGATGCGGGTTTCCCGCTTCCACGCTTCCACGCTTCCACGCTTCACTGTTTTTCGATATTTTATAAATTTCAACATCTTTCTCCGCAGGGCTTCTATCTCTTCAAAAAACGAACAATATCGTGCATATCCAAGTCTTTGCGCAATTACACCTTGTGTTTCCAGTTCAGATAAAGAGCCAAGTGCGATATACAGAAACTGGATGAACTCTTTTTCTCCTTGTCGGGCAGCTCCCTCCGCAATATTTGATGGAACAGAAACAGCAGCTCTTCTCATTTGCGAGGTTAGCCCGTACAACTCGGACGCCGGGAACTCAGAGGTGGCTTTATATACTGCTTCGACAAGTGCGATACCAGATTGCCATATTTGCAGATCTTTGTGTGTTTTCATATCTTATCTCGGTGTAAGGTGATGCGTGGATGCGGTTATGCGAGAATGCGGTGAAGCGGTGATGCGGTAAAGCGGCGATGCGGGTTTCCCTCATTCCCTCATTCCCTCATTCCCTCTTCAACACTTCCCCTCTTCACCACTTTCCCTCTTCAACACTTTCCCTCTTCAACGCTTCAACGCTTTCCCCTTCTTCACCGCGGTAAAAACTGCCTGAATAGCGGTTCAAAATCCCGGATAAACTGTTCTCCCCTCGCAACCGCCTGGTCACTATCCGTGTCAACCGGCACCGATACCCGAATGAACGATGCGTCACGTCGGTTGTGAAGTGCCGAGTTCAGTATCTCTGCTGCCTTAAGAGAAAACTCATCCGATATCGTACGATCCCGGACCTGGAACCAGTAGAGAAACAACTCTCTGGCATCCCCCTTCTGAAAGGTGGCGCGAACCAGATTGATCGCGCCGCCCGGAGCAGTCAATTTTCCACGACGTGATGACACCTCGAACCACCCACTGCCCGGCAGGCAATGTTTAGGGGAGTGAATTTCGCCCCCCCCTTTGCCGCCACCATGATAGCCGATATAGAGACTCACCATCTTCCCGCCGGCGTCCTTATATTGGCGGAACAGGTAATCCGTCGGTTTCAGTACACTCAGTGTTTCAGCGCTAAACTCATCCCGTCTCGATACCTGCCACGACTGCACCTGATCGGGAAAGTCCGATAAAGGACGATTGGTCGGCACGGTTATATCCCTGTGAAAATTAATAATAAGGGCCGTTGCGATGAGCAATGCGTATATTGCGAGAATGCGAGGAAAAGATGGTGATGCGGTGAAGCGGGAAAGCGGTGATGCGGTGATGAGGTGAAGCGGTGAAGCGGTGATGGGGTGAAGAGGTGATGCGTGGTCTTCGCATTCCCGCGTTCCCGCATCAACGCTTTCTCGCGTTCCCGCATCCCCGCTTCCCCCTTTAACCAGAGCACCCACCGCGACCAGCATCACCATGGCAAGAACAAACACCGTCATTCCGGCAAACTCGTGAAAAAAACCTTCTGCGGCCTTGGCCCCCCACCATTGAGCAAGGATTCCGGTCACAATAACCCGGAGCATATTAGTCACTACGGCAATCGGAATTGCCGAAAAGATAATGATCCAGCGGCGGGTCGTTGTCGTCTTCAACACGAACGCATACGCCACGGCAATGGCCAGCAACGAAATAAGCGACCGTATACCGCTGCAGGCATCGGCAACTTCCAGCGTCGTGGTAGGGAACTCGATGATGTTCCCCTCCCTCATCACCACAACCCCGACCATTTTCATAAATGCAACTGATACTCTGGTTACAAACAGTTTAAGCGGAAAAGCAACCATGTCATAAATAATGTACGGGATCGGCACCATGAAAATAAGATAGCCAATCGGTAATGCGACACATTTCAAGATCTCCCTGCCGAACCAGAACAGGATCACCCCCGCTAAAAGCACGATTAAAGACGAGCGCATGGTAAAATATTCGACACCGAACCAGGCAACCAGAAGTTGCAGCAGTCCATATATAATCAGCACTAAACCCATTACAGACGGTTTAACCGGTCGCAGTTTCAGATCAGGCCAGCGCTGCCAGAGAAAATATCCGGCAATGATCGGGACCAGAAAACCGTGAGAATAGTTTTCATCATGGTACCAGTCACTGACCATGTCGGGGACAATCTTGTAATACATCACCGCAAGCAGTAGCAGAACGCCGCCAAGGTGATATTTGTACCGATGAAGTGCTTCAATAAATGTCATTTATATCCTTTGAACTCTCAGAACTCCGATAGTTGAAGAAAACAATTTACCGTGTTTTTATCGTTTAAAATTTTGCATCCGTGTTTACAAACCTTTTTCCCCCGCATCCCTTTCATCCCTGTTAAATTCGCATAACCGCATTCTCGCCTCACCTCATCACCGATCCCCTATCCCTTCCCCACTTTACCGCATTCCCTCATCCTCACATCACCACATTCTCGCATCATATTTTTTCTATTTCTTCATGGTTCAAGCCAGTCACCTGCATGATAACATCCAAAGCAATACCGGCAATCTTCATATTACAGGCGACCTTCTCAATTCCCTTCTCAATTCCTTCCTCAATACCTACTTCCCTGCCATCCATGTGGCCAAGACCGTAGTTCGATTCAACCAGACTCGCTTGATAGCGCAAGTCATCCTGATAGCGGGCATAGGCAAGGCGATCTTTTTCGGGCAAACTTAACAGGGAAAATGCCTTTTTAGCTTTTTGAATCCCTTTGGCCTTAAAATCATCTTTTATCTCTTCGTTTTTGAGAAAATATATCCATTCGTCAAGAGTCGTTGTCGCTATGTCATTAAAGTTGTTGATCCGCAACAGAAAATATTCCGGGAACAGGTGGTAAACCTGATCTTTGCCATACAACTGCTGTTGTTTACTGCTGAGCTGTAGACGGTCTTTGTTGTGTACGCCGGTAAAACTGGTGCTGCCATGATAGATATAGTCGCTGCCATAGCCAAGATCAAAGTAGAGGATGTTGACCGATATTACTTTGATCACGCTGGAATATGGTTCGCTTTCCTGTTGATGCTCGGTTATGACGCGGGATGCGCCATAGAGCATGCGTTGCAGATAGTCGAATTGACGCTCATACTGAACTTCTATGATTATTATCTCTCCAATACTGTTTTTTACCTTGAGGTCAACCCGGTTGAATTTATCCGTTTTGCTCTCCTTGTTGCTTTCGCTTTCCAGTATTTCAAGGATATGAATGTCTTCATTCAGTAGTTCACTCAAGAACCCTTCGAGTATTGCAAAGTTAGCTTTGCTACGAAGAAGGCGCTTCATTGCCCAATCAAAGGAGATCAGTTTTCTTGTCGGCATAGCTTACTCCTTTCAGTATTGATTCAAACGCAACGGCTTATTAACAGGGATAAAAGAAAGATGAATGGGATACACCCCAAACCGGACGAGCCGGAACTAAAATCAATTTGTTATAGATTTTGCTCATATTTTGTAAAGGCTCAAGTCATAAGTCACACATGTCAGGACATCGGTTACCCATGTCTAAGGGCAAATAGTGTCACGACATGGGTTACCCGACTGTCTGATTATGTATAACGATTCATGAGTTGAACTCAGTTGGCATTCGATATT
>Ga0118677_10000606_pt2 | contig 41542 bp, 41 predicted proteins | sample AliMusrvi5mmetaG_FD_86154 | JGI IMG/M metagenome (GOLD analysis project Ga0118677, IMG submission 86154)
AATAATAAGTTCTTCTTATTTATAATAAGTTCAGTTATAAAAAATATTATCCTTTAACCGTGAATTTTTTATCCTTTTTTTTTACATTTGTGAAATTTCATTCCCGAAAAATGAATTACCGGAAGTTCATTTTTTCTGTATTCCTTATAACTGTTTTTTGTTTTTCCTTTGGGACAAGAGGTTTCACTGCTCCCCCTGAAGCAAAACAAAATATGATTCTTGTGGCGGATACATTAGGTGTTCTTGATTCTCTTGCCCTTAAAACACAGTTCAAAAACCCGCATCTGAGTCAGTTTTATGCCAGGAAGGCTCTCGCAATTGCCAAAGGACAAAAATCAACAGAGCAACTGATTCATGCATACATTATTGCCGGGGTGGCTTGTATTGCAAATAAAAACGATTCAAGCGTTTACTATTATAATAAAGCGCTAAACCTGTCCGATAGTACAAAAAACAAGACCCACAAGCCATCCATATACTATAATCTTGCTGTTTTATACAGTGCTGCGGATTATTATAAAACAGCTATTATTCTTCTTGATTCGGCAATCCGGTTAGCGGAAGATCAAAAAAATTTTTCTGTAAAGTCTAATGCTTTTAATGCTTTAGGCAATATTAAAATGCAGATCAAGGATTTTTCAGATGCTCGACGTTTATACGATTCTGCTTACCGCATAGCAGAGAGATACTCCCTTTATAAGCAGATGGGGGCATCCCTAAGTAATTTGGCCAAGTTTGAGAAGGAAACATCGTCATCGATTAAAAAACAATTGATCGCAATTAGCTGGTTGAAAAGGAATAGCGGAACAGAGGATGAAATTGCCAGTATTCTAATAAATATTGGTAACCGACAGAAAAAGCCCGATTCTGCTATTTATTATTATAAAAGTGCATTGAAGTTGGTGCAGAACGGAAATCTCCCTAGTACAGAAATTGGGGCTTATAATAATCTGGCATATAGTTATTTAGACAAAGGAGACATTATTACTGCAGAATCCTGTATTGCCAACTATGCAATTCCTCTTGCCTTGAGAGAGAACGTAAAGGGCTGGATAGCTTCCTTATATGATACTTACGCTGATATCCTTATTGCGAAGAGTGATTTCAAAGGTGCTGTGACCTACCAGAAGAAGGCAATTGCCTCAAGAATTGAAGCGGACAATCAGAGAGCATCTGAACAGGTAAGGTTATTGGCTGCATTACTGGATTTAAACAATAAGGAACTGACTATTCAGGCAAAAGAAAAAGAATTACTGATTCAAAGTAACCATCTACAAAGATTCCGATTATGGTTTCTAATTTCTGTATTATTTGTAATTGGTACTATTTTTGTTGCATTATGGCTGCAACAGCGTTCGAGGGCAAAACTTCAACGTGAACAAATCAATTCTGCCAAACGTATTATCGAAATGGAAGAAAGTGAAAAAGGCAGAACAGCAAGAGAATTGCATGATATTACAGGGCAATTGGTTATGGGGCTGACTGGCGAAATTGAAAACATTGAAACATTAGACCCAGCTGTAAAAACTCAAATTAAAAACAAAATTACAGACCTTGGCAGAAGTATACGTCTCATTTCTCATCGGATGAATAAGGCAATGCTCGAACATTTCACATTCGAGGAGCTTGTTACCGGGCAATGTACTGATATGCAGAAACTGACGGGAATAAAAATTTTGCTCGAAATGCCTGAACAATCCCTATCTTTGCGGGAGGAGACTATACAGCATACCTACCGGATCATACAAGAGCTTCTTGTTAATGCTGGTAAATATGTTAAAAATGGAACGATAAAAATTATTGTTACCTCGAAGAATGATAAATTCCAAATTCATTATTCCGATAATGGACCAGGGTTTGATCCTGAAAAACTTCAGAAATCAGGGATGGGATTGATGAATATTAATGAAAGAGCTAAACTGATTGGAGGAAGAGCAACAGTGAATTCGACTCCTGGCAGTGGGACCACTTGGGAGATTATTGGCCCAGTTGATGGAAAAAAGTAAACACAATACTTATTAGACATGATCCGGCTTTTTACGGTTGAAGATCACCCGGTAATTATCACAGGATTAAAGAATCTTTTCCGGCCATCAAGGGACGAAATTGAGGTTGTTGGATGTGCTGCAAGTGTCGATGACGCTATTCAAAAGGCAGATCCTACTGCATTTGATATTTTTATGCTGGATCTGTGGATACCATCGAGTCATCCACTTCCGAATGTAAAAAAATTACGAGAGAATTTTCCAGGGAAACCGATTGTCATGTTCACTTCAGAGGATTCTTCTGTTTGGCAAAAAAAAATGTTTGAAGCCGGTGTTATGGCATATCTCCTAAAATCTTCAGAAAAAAGTGAAATCCGGTCTACACTTGAAAAAGTCTCACGTGGTCTGACAGTATTTACCGGGATGATTGAGGATAAGGAGGCTGAAAAATTTCGTTCCGCTTTTACAGACCCCAAATATATTCTGACTCCCAATCAAAAAGAATTGGTAATTATGCTTTCCAAGGGGCTGTCTCAACAGCAAATTGCCGAGAATAAGGGCACAAGCATTTCTACAGTAGAAAAAACCCTTAAGCATGTCCGAGACAGATGTGATGCAAGAAACAACGCAGAACTAGTCAGAATCCTCTTGGAGCGAGGCGTTTTATAATCCCACCACCTGTAACCTTCTATTTCCTTTTCCGTTTAACTAACGGTTTTACCGATGCTCCCCAGGGGAGGATTTCAACAAATCCATCTAATAATTCTAATAAAAGGCGGATTTTCTGGTAACCAAGGCGAGCTAGTATTTCGCTGGTAATTAAATACCTATGCGGTTCAATCCTGAATACAACTTCTGGTTTTCCATAGGTATCAATTACGGTTATCAGCAATTGACCGCAGGTTTCGCGCAAAATACCTTTACAACGCCGTTAAATCTTGATGTTAAGAAGCTAACCCCAAACAATAAATAAAATGAAAAAGCTCTTTTTCCTAGTCCTCTTGTTTTTTATTGCGCAGATAGGTGCTCTTCAAGCAGAACAGCCAATTCCTTCCCGACATGCACGTATATATCATATGGGGAATTTTCGCGAGCATCATTATGGTAACGAACATCGTCCAAACCAACTCAAATCGAATAGAGAGAAACGGGATATGCAAATTCAGGTATCTTCCTCTGGGGGTACGCCTAGGAGCAGTGCAATAATTTATGTTTACTCTGCAGATTATCAGGATGTTTTAGGCCCCTTTATTGTTAATTCGGGCGAATCCATAACAATTCCGGTTGACGACCGTGAATGGGGCGCATTTATAATGTCAGATGATCATGTTTACGTTGATGTTTGGTCATCAAATTCTGCTACATAAAAGATTTGCCAAGAAGGAGAAATTTTTTGTGATACCTAAAAAAATTAGGTAATCACCATCATTTATGTGAAATTCTTCAAAGCGATAATGAAAGACCAAACGGTTTTCCATTATCGCTTTCTTCTTGATTTCAAATTCTGTTTATGAGAGTTTTTTACCTGACCCCTTTTCTTGAGATTCCCTACCTTTACTTCTGACATCAAAAATAATTTTATGGGACTGAATAAAAAAGTGAAAAATTTTGAAACGGCAAATTCGTTTGTGAAAAATGTTTTTGGTGTTTTCAAATCACAACCCACTGCAGGATTTAACTTCAAACAGGTTGCTGGAAGACTAGGGATAAAGGATAAGGCAAGCAGGGAACTTGTACGTTCAATTCTTGATCAACTCGTGCGTAATGGTGAATTGATCCAATCATCTAAGGGCAAATACCAACTAAATCTGAAAAATGTAGAGTATAAGGTTGAAGTCGATAGTTATCTCACTGGCAGAGTAGATATGAAACAATCAGGCAAGGCTTATGTAATCCCTGATGACAAAAGTGATGATGTTTTCATCTCATCAACAAATACAGGTCATAGTCTGCATGGTGATAAAGTTAAGGTTTTTCTTTTTCCCCTACGGAAAGGAAGAAAGAAAGAAGGGCAAATCGTAGAGGTACTTAAAAGAAATAAAACTCAATTTGTAGGAACAATCGAGGTCTCCAAAAACTTCGCGTTCCTAATTCCGGACAATACTTCTATGCCTGTCGATATTTTCATCCCGATTACTGGCCTTAATGGTGCAAAGAACGGACAAAAGGTTGTCGTTGGTATTACTGAATGGCCTCCTCAGTCAGAAAATCCCTTTGGAGAAGTAATGCATATTTTGGGCAAACCAGGAGATAATGATGTAGAAATGGATTCAATCCTGGCTGAATTTGAATTTCCTCTTTCCTTTTCAAATCAAGCCGAGAGCGAGGCAAGAAAATTCGTAGATGCAATTCCTTCAGAAGAAACTAAACTGCGTAGGGATTTCAGAAATACGTTTACAATTACAATTGATCCTGCTGATGCAAAGGACTTTGATGATGCAATTTCGCTGAAAAAACTACCAAATGGTCTCTGGGAAGTTGGAGTACACATTGCGGATGTTTCTTATTTTGTTAAATCAGGATCGTCAATTGATAAAGAGGCATTTCTCCGGGGAACCTCAATTTATCTTGTAGACCGCGTAATCCCAATGCTTCCAGAACATTTATCTAACCAGCTTTGTTCACTTCAACCAGATAAAGACAGGCTTTGTTTTTCCGCTGTTTTTGAAATGGATGACAATGCAGAAATTCATGAAGAATGGTACGGAAAGACTATAATACATTCCAACAGAAGATTTACTTATGAAGAAGTTCAAGCAATTATTGAAACAGGACTGGGAGAGCATGCTGAGGAAATACTGGTTTTTAACAAACTTGCTAAAACGCTGAGAGAAGATCGCTTAAAAAAAGGGTCTTTCAATTTCGAAACGCAGGAAGTTCGATTCCGTATGGACTCCATGGGTAAACCACTCGAGATCTATTTGAGGGAAATGAAAGACTCAAACAAACTAATTGAAGACTTCATGCTTTTAGCAAATAGAAAAGTTGCTGAGAAAATTGGTAAGCCCAAAGGGAAAGCTATTCCCAGACCCTTTGTTTACCGTGTGCATGATAGTCCTTTGCCTGAAAAACTCGAAAATTTTTCCACATTTCTCTCCAAATTGGGCTATAAAATGAACTTTTCTTCCCGAAAAACGCTTGCCCAATCGTTTAATCAGCTTTTTGAACAGGTAAAGGGAAAAGGAGAAGAGAATATGGTAGAAACCATTGCGATACGTACTATGTCGAAAGCATTTTATACAACAGAAAACATAGGCCATTATGGGCTATCATTCCCGTATTACACTCACTTTACTTCACCGATCCGGCGGTATCCTGACCTCATGGTTCACAGATTACTTTTTAATTATCTTAACCAAGGAACAGATGCCAATAAAACAGAGCTTGAAATGCAATGTGATCATACATCTGAAATGGAACGCAAAGCTGAAAGTGCAGAAAGGATGTCAGTAAAATATAAACAGGCAGAATTCATGTTGGATAAAATCGGGCAGGAATTTGATGGTTTGATTTCAGGTGTCAGTAAATGGGGTATTTTTGTGGAAATTATTGGAAATAAGTGTGAAGGCATGGTAAGGCTTCGGGATATGACTGATGATTTTTATTATTTAGATGAAGAGAATTACCAAGTAATAGGCACAAGAAAAGGAACTCAGTTTAAATTGGGAGATAAGGTCAGAATTCGCGTTAAAAAGATAGATTTACCTAGGAAACAGATGGATTTCTCTCTGGTTAAATAACAAACAGCAAAAGGGAATTACCCGCATTTTTTCTTTTCAATCAGGTCAAAGAATGCTTTTCTGAAGGATTCACTTATTGGGATCAGTCTATCGGCAACCTTTATCCTGTTCCGTTCAACATTATCAATTTTATCAAGAGAAACGATAAAGGATTTATGTACACGGACAAATTGGTTCTGAGGGAGTATCTCTTCCAACTTCTTGTAGTTCAGAAGGCTCATAATCTTTTTTGTGGAGGTTATGATTCTCCAGTAATCACCCATTCCTTCAATATAAAGTACATCCGCAAACCGGACTTTTTCGATCCGGGTCTCAGTTTTTACGAAGAAAAATGAATCTGTTGCATTTCCGGAGCCAGTAATTTCGGTTGTATTTTTTGCCTTGAAATCAGCTTGCATCTTTTCATACACCTTATCTACTCCTTTTACAAACCTTTCAAAAGAGATCGGCTTCAACATATAATCCATAACATCAAGATCGTAACCCTGTATTGCATAAGAATCGTATGCTGTTGTAAAAATGACAGAAGGCCTGTGTTTAAGTGCATGGAGAAGCTGGATACCCGTTAATTCTTCCATCTGAATGTCTAGAAAAATCAAATCAACCGGGTTATTACGGATGAACTCAATTGATTCAACCGCATTATCAAAAACCCTGATCAGATTAAGAAACGGAACTTTGGCACAATATTCCCGAATTATATCCAGGGCTAATGGTTCGTCGTCGATGGCGATACAGTTGATTTTCATAAGTTTTCCAGAATTAATTGGATGGAATAAGTATCCATGTCTTCCCTGATTTCCAATGAATGTTTATTTGGGTAAAGCAACTGTAGCCTGCGGTTAATATTCTGAAGTCCAATGCCCCCGGCATCGTCTTTCTGGAGGATTGTGTTTGCTTTATGATAATTTGATACTTCAAATCGAATCTGCTCCTCTTCAATAAACAGATTGATCTTGATGCCTGGATTGGAAACTGTTTTACTTCCATGCTTGAATGCATTCTCAACAAACGGGATCAGTAACATCGGGGCAATTGTATGTCCATTGACAGCTCCTTTGATTTCTAAAGAAACAAAATCAGGTTCCTTCAGCCTGAGTTTCTGTAATTCAATAAAACTCTGAAGGTATTCAATCTCTTTATCAAGCGCAACCTGGTCGGTAGTGGCATCATACAGCATATAACGCATGATGGCAGATAATTTCATAACTGCAGCAGGTGCATCCTCTGATTTTTTATAAACCAGGGAGTAAATATTATTCAGTGTGTTGAAAAGAAAATGCGGATTAACCTGGGACCTCAATAAGGCTAGTTCGCTTGCCTGGGTTTGATTAATCAGCTCTGCCTTAAGTTTTTGGGTTTCAAACCAGTCTATGGCAAATTTGATCAGGATGGCATATACACCGTAAATAATAGAAATCCGTGCATTCATATAGAGCCAGGCATTCTTTGCAAGCAAATCCTTTTCCGGGGTATGCATGATCCCTTTCCAGAATACGGTCTCGATAAAATATCTAAGAACCGCAAAAATAAAAAGCATCGCCAGACCCGCAAAAACACTGATAACCTTGTACCTGTAACGAATGAGGAAGGGCATGACAAGGTAAAAAATGTAAAAATTGAGAATGTTAAGTCCAAATGTGAAAAAGGTGTCCTTCCAGAAGTATTGATCATAATTACTAATAAAAAAAGGATACAGGCTTTGGTTGAACATATAGATCCAGAAGACGAGGTGGACGAGTATCTTGTATTTTTTGCTCATTTTATCAGATTAAGAATTACGAAAATACTCAATAATTGCTGAAAAGTAAAGGGGAATGAGCTACGAATCTATTGGTTGTGAAATTCTTCCGGTGTTCTTGTCAATCCTATCGGTGAAATCTGAGGAAATTCCTGACGTTCAATCGGATAAAACTGTTCGTACCCACTCAATATTTCTTTATCTTTATGGAAGAAACAAATTCTCCTTATGCAAACAAGGGTTTCAGCATCGCTTATAATCCTAATACTGCTTCTTCCCTGTACTTTTGTGTTCGGGCAGGGGAGATATCATTTTTTTTATGGTAAGGTTCTTAATAAGCTAACAGAAAATGGAATCTCCAATGTGAATATTTCTTTTGAGGGACTGACGACCGGTTCCAATACAGACAAAACCGGCGCATTTTCCCTTTACCTGGATACAATTCCTGCAATAATGGTATTGAGTCATATCGGGTATGAAACGAAAAAAGTGTTTCTTGATAAAACATCCTTCTCTTTAATGATTGAGATGGTTCCTGAGGTTCATGAATTAAAGGAGGTTGAAATAATAGGGAAACAGGAGGCCGAGCCCGTTTTTAAAGGGAACTCCTATTCGGTTCTGGATTATGAGCCAGACAGTAGTAATATTTACCTCCTGGTTTCGCGTTTCAAGACCAATGATGCAGTTTTAATGCTTCGGACAGGGCCTGGAGATACTCTTGCCATAAAGGTCCTTTCAGGAATTAACCCCAGGAAGCTATTCAGAGATTGCCTTGGGAATATTCATGTGATAACTGGTGATAGTGTTTTCCAGATTTGTCACCGAGGCACAAGCCTTCAATTGCTGTATCCTGTATCACTGAAAAAATTCAGGAGTCTTCTGGCTGATTGTGTGTTGTCAACCCCTGATCTGCTCTTTTATAAAAAAACCATAGAGCATGATCTGGGGATGAGTTTCTTTACTGTCAATAGGTTGACTCGCGAACGACAACTCATTTCGTCCGTAAAAGACAGTGCAAAACTTATGATGGCTAAAAAAAACCCGGGTGACTGGAATCTTTTGTTGCGTAAACGGATCCCGGAAGGAAGGGAAGACTTTGTTGCCTGGAGCTATGTTCACAAGATCCTTTATCGGCCGCTATCGTCCTGCCTTTTCAAAGTTGAAAACACGGTTTGTGTCCTGAATACTTCTGAGCATACGGTTGAGTCTTATAAGCCTGACGGAACCTATTCCTCCAAGTTATTGATAAATATTAAAAATGAAACTTCGGGGAAATGGTCCGGAGAACTTTATATTGATGAGATTACCTCAAGGGTTTATACAACTTTTTTCAGAAACGGATCATATACGTTATACAGGCTGAATATGAATACTGGCAATCTTGTAATTCCTGTTCCGGTCGAAAAGTTATTTCCTGACAAGATTCTTATCCATAACGGGTTCCTGTATTATCTCTATCGTGAAGAAGGGGCCGGGATAAACGTCGACCTCTACCGCCAGAAACTATAAAAAACCCCGCCTGAATTTATCAGGCAGGGTCTTATTTTATTTTTCAAGGATGCTACTTAACTAATGTAAGCTCATTAATCAGATTGGTCGCCCCGGCGAATTTATCAATGATAAAGAGGACGTAACGGATATCCACATTAATAGTGCGCTGTAATTCCGGTTCGAAGGAGATATCGCCACTCATTGCCTCCCAGTTGCCATCAAATGCTAGTCCGATCAATTGACCATCAGCATTAATCACCGGGCTTCCTGAATTTCCTCCAGTAATATCATTTGTTGTGAGGAAACATACGATCATCTCACCATTCTGACCATAAGGGCCATAATCCTTCGCCTGGTAAAGTTCCTTCAGTTTCTTTTCAACAATGAACTCCTCGTTAGTAGGATCTTCTTTCTGCATAACCCCCTTCAATGTTGTGATAAAATCATAATGGACAGCATCGGCAGGGAAATAATCCTCAACCTTACCATATGACATACGCATGGAGGAGTTTGCATCTGGATATGCGACAAGTTTCGGATTCATCTCCCGTAACCCCTCAATGAACCTACGGTTAGCAGCACCAACACCTGCTCTCGCGGCTTGGTATGTTGCACTGTTTGCCCCAATGATTGCTTTAAAGGATTCTGCCATAGTCCAGCCAAGGTCTTTTTTGAAAACCTTTTTATTTGGGTTATCCAGGAATGCATTTGCTGATTTTTCTGTGGCGAAGATCGAAGTTGAATAAACCTTGTCGGCAAAAGCATTGAAATCATTGTTATAATCCTTTTCAATTGTTTGGAAGATCGAAGGAAGCTGATCTTTTGGAACATCATGGGCGTAGAGCTTCAGTAATTCGGCGAGGGTTTTCTTTGAAATCGCAAAATCGGATTCCTTAAAATGATCTTTCGTTGCCTTCCTTAATCCTGATACAGCCTCTTTAATACCGGCATCATTCTTTTTTTCTAATGATTCCTTCAACTCATTGAACTGCCCTGCAAAACTTACAATATCTAAGCTCATTCCTGCAATATTGGCATAAAAGAACGGAACAGCAATCGTCTCCATTTTACCATAACCTCGTTTAAGGTCATCAAGAACTGTTCCATATTTTTTCTGCCGGTCAGGGCTACTGTTATACCACTCGATGAACTGACTTTCGATAATTTTTTTCTTGTCTTCTACTTTGTTCTTGCGAACCATTTTTGACTGGCCAATGAAATTTTTCCAGGTGTTTGCAATTCCCGCGTAAGTTGCTGCATAATCAATCTGGACCTTCTTCTCAACATCCATACGCTCTTTCATGACTTCCAGCTCTTTTCCGAAAATTTTAATAAGGGTAGGATAAAAAATGTTCAGGTTATATTCAAGCCCAAAGGAAGTAATGTACCGGTTTGTTGATCCCGGATAACCCCAGACCATGGCAAAATCATCCTTGTTAATACCTTTAAGACTGATCGGAAGGTGGTATTTTGCCTTGAGGGGAATATTTTTTGAAGAATAATCGGAAGGATTTCCTGCTGTATCAGTATAAATGCGGAATATGCTGAAGTCACCTGTGTGACGTGGCCACATCCAATTATCAGTATCCCCGCCAAATTTTCCAACGGAAGAAGGTGGTGCCCCAACCAGCCTGACGTCCTTGAAGGTTTGAAAAACAAACATGTAAAATTCATTTCCTCCATAGAACGATTTCACACTGACTTCATATTTTCCACCTTCAGCTGCTCTTTTTTTCATTTTGGCAGTAAGTTCCTTAACTTTATCAGACCGGGCTGATTCTTTCAGTGTATCGGATAAAAATGGAACAACAGAATCAGTAACATTTTCCATTCGGATTAAAAAGGACGCACAATAACCTTCATTCTGCAGCTCTTCGCTTTTTGACATAGCCCAGAATCCATTGGTTAAATAATCATGGTCTGTAGTGCTGTGGTTCTGTATAGCATTATATCCGCAATGGTGGTTTGTGAAAAGTAAACCTTCTCCGGATACAACTTCTGCTGTACAGAAAAATCCACCGGAAGCACCGCCTGAAGACAATCCAACAATCGCATCCTTAAGACTGGAATGATTGATGTCGTAAAGTTCCTGTGCTGTAAGGTGCAAACCCATTTTCTGCATATCAACATAATTAAGGCGTTCGATGAGCATCGGGAGCCACATCCCTTCGTCGGGTGGGTTATCAGCAAACAGGGAAGGAACAGACACCATGATCGTAAGGGCCAATATGGCTATGATCCGTATCCGGGATAAAAGATTTTTGGGAAGGCTGTACATTTTTCTGCTCATAATTAACGGATTAGACGCTGTTTAAATTAAATAATTTGTTGCAAAAGTACGGACTATTTTGTGCAACCCAAATAGTTTTCAGTAACTCACTGAAATAATCGATGATCCTGTGATTTTAACAGGTAAACGCTGGTTGCGGAGTGTCGAAAATAGAGAAAGTGACTATTATGCCTGATCTGACTCTAAAGCCTTTACAACCTTCCTGATAATAAAGGAGAGGTAGATAAGGATCAAACCAAATAGCATTGCCAGAATTCCGATAACATGTATGACAAAAAGGGCGAAAGAAAAAGGATTGAAGAACATGATCACGCCAAGAGCAATGGTCATCAGGCCATTAATAAGGAAAACGTTTTTATTTGTCAGGTTTCGCTTAACATTTACCAGAATCACCAACTGCATAATACCAAGTATGATTGCCCATACACCGATAAGGATAAGGAATATTTTTAAAGAATTTTCCGGGGCAAGCATAATAAAGGCTCCCAGCCCGATGCTGGTAACCGACTGGATCATTAATAAAGTTACACGTTTGTCATTTTTAAGGTTGACAAGGGTTGTGATCAGAAGGAGCAGTCCTGCCGCTAAAACAATGATTCCGAAATAGACAAGGAACGCCTTGATCGATTCCTGTGTGTAAAGGACAAGAATAAGACCGAATACCAGTGCGATGATTCCATTGACTGTTAGAAACCACCAGTTTTTGAATGCTTTTGTTTCCATAATAATGTTTTGAATGCTTTGTGGAAATTACTTGATATTCAGTGAAATGTCCCACAAGACACTGACCATTACAAAAACACCGAATAAGGTAAAGATGACTCCAACAATTCGATTGATCCACAGTTTCACATAAGGGTTCCCAGATAATTTGATTTTTGTGGCAAGGACAACTTTCAGGATGTCAGTAGTTAGAACTGTGGCAAGTGTACCAGTAAAGAAGATGACAATCGCAAGTTTGTTCCCACGGTAGGAAGAACTTATTGCGATAACAGAAGTCAGCCAGAAAGCCCAAAGGAACGGGTTGGCCAGATTTAGAATGAACCCTTTCAGGAAATACCGGACCGGACTTTCTCGTCTGACCTTGATCTCATTGATGGCCTCCACCTGTTCATTCATGTTCACTTTCCGGAAGAAATTAAAGAGGCCGAAGATGATAAGGACAGTGCCTCCGATTAATCCGAATACCAGGTGTGTTGTAGGGGTGATCGCAAACTGGGAAGCTCCGAAATAGGCACCGATCACTACTGTAAGATCGCTGAAAAAGATTCCCAGAGCCAGGAATATCCCTGTTTTGATCCCGTGTTTAATACTGGTCTGAAGTAAAGCTAAAAGTGCAGGACCGATACTGATGGCCACTGTTATGCCAAGAATGATGCCTTCAAACAAGGGGTGGAACAAGGTCGTGGTGTTAATGTTAAAAATTAATAATTATGAATTACGACATCTTTCAACATGGGTTTCCCACAACTGCTGCTGTTCGTTCTTCAGTACTCTTGGGAATTTATGTGCACCGCCTTCTTTCCCTTGAACTTTCATCCAGTCGTAAAAGACATGCAAAGGTAACACTTCGGCTGAAACATGTTTGATCGCATCGGATCGTTCAACGCGGTAATCATCATTCAGTACCTTAAGGTACTCATCGATCTTCCCGGCAGCAATTTCCGGATTTAATGGATCATCAGTTCCAAGGTACCATTTATGGGCAAAGAGGGTTCCGTGGCGGATACCTGTAAGGGTGAATTCATTGATCTTCACATTGAATTCGTCCTGCAGCATTTTTATTGCCCGGGTCATGTTATCCTGTGAAAGATGCTCCCCGCAAATACTCAGGAACGACTTTGTACGGCCTGTCAGCACAATCTCACAGGTTGCCTTATTGATAAACTTCAGGGTATCACCGATAAGGTACCTCCAGGCGCCAGCGCATGAAGAAATCAGCAGAGCATATTCTTTCCCTTCCACAACATCCCCGATGGTAAGACTTTGGGGGTGGGCAATCATATTTCCTTCTCCGTCGAAATTCACATTATTGAATGGAATGAACTCATAAAAGAGTCCATTATCTAGGATCAGAGACAGGGAACGCTGAGTGCCTGGCTGCTGGAAGGCAATATATCCCTCGGAAGCCAGGTAAGATTCATTGTAAACGATTGGCCTTCCCAGGAGGTTCTTGAAACTTTTAATATAGGGATCAAAAGAAACCCCGCTGTGTACATAGGCAGACAGGTTTGGCCATATCTCATGGATATTCCTGACATGATAGTGTTCAATGATCCTTTCCATGATGATCTGGATCCATGCGGGAACACCAACAATAATTCCAATGTCCCAACTTGGAGCCTTCATCACGATATCCTTCAGTTTTACCGACCATTCCTGTTCACGCGAGATTTGTCTTCCGGGTTTGTAAAAATGCTGGAACCAGAAAGGAATTGTACTGGCTGTGATCCCGGAAAGGTCTCCCTGGTAATAAGTACCGTTATATTGCAAGTGGGTACTGCCTCCGATCATCAGAATACCTTTTTCATAAAATTCATCAGGGAAATTGTATTTCGTAGTTAATACGAGCTGGCGAATACTTGCTTTCCTGATAGCGCGGAGCATATCAGGGGTAACGGGTATGTGTTTGGAACTCGCCTCGGATGTACCTGAAGTGAGTGCAAAATATTTCACTCTGCCCGGCCAGGCGACCCATGGTTCACCGTTCAGGCTTCTATACCACCAATTCTTGAACATCAGTGAATAATCGTGAACCGGAACTGTTTCCTGAAAAGCGGCTACAAGATTTTTTTGGAGCAGAAGTTCATGAAACCGATAGTGTTCGCCAAAGGCGGTATCTTTTGCCTGAAGCATCAGCTTCTTCAGTTCCTTGTTCTGAGCTTCAACTGGAGTAATGTTTTTTTTAATATCAAGAGGCAATTGCCGCAAAGTATAAGCTGTTTTAATTATTGATCCCAGTAATGGCATATGCGGTGCTCTAATGATATAAAAGGTAAAAGTAAGAAAATATTGATAAATTTTAAGGCTTGGTATCCTGTCAATATTCGTACCCGGAGATCCCCTATAATCGTAAGAAGAGTTTCCTATTGAAAGAGGGAAGGAAATGGTTGTCGTCAATACGCATAATTCAACGTTTGACTTGGATGACAGTTTGCAGACGCCTGAACTACAATCATCGATTTCTTCGTACTTTCGCTAAATATTGAGATGTTGAGCATTTGAAACATCCCAACAGCATTTCAGAATTCCGATCAATAGCCGGTTATCCTGAAAAGTTCTTTTAAAGTAACACCGGATACACGACGATAAAAATCCTCCCATGATCATCAAAGCCACAAAAGAGAGCACACTGATCGAACTTCTTCTTGAGGAATTCGGCACTGCTACAAAATCAGGGGTCAAGCGGATGATCCTGAACGGGAATATCCTGGTAAACGATCATGTAGTCACACGTCCGGTAGAAATTGTCAAGCCAGGCGACAAGGTTGAATACAAGAAATTCAAGGCACTGCCCAATACATGGAAATCACCATATCCGGTTCTTTTCGAGGATGACGTGATCCTTGTAGTTGAAAAGCCGGCAGGGATCCTCACACACGCTGAAAAAGGCACTGAAGGAACCTCACTATACAAGGAGATGCTGGAGTTTGTCAAGGAACGATCAAAAGGGAATGAACGGATATATGTTGTTCACAGGCTCGACCGGGAGGTATCCGGGATCATCCTGTTTGCAAAGACTGAACCGATCCAGGAGGAGATTAAAGACCACTGGCGGGAAACAAAGAAAAAGTACTATGCTCTTGTTCACGGGAAGCCTCCTAAGGAAAAAGACACGATCACAAACTGGCTGATGGAGGGCAGGGATCTTCGTGTTCACAGTGTGCGTGAGCAGGAAGGTGCCAAGCAGGCCATCTCTCATTATGAAGTGATCAAAGAAATGCCGGCACATACCTTACTCGAAGTTACCCTTGAAACCGGTCGAAAGAACCAGATCCGCGTCCATCTCAGCGAAATGAGATGCCCGGTTGTTGGTGACTGGCGGTATGGATCCAAAGACAGGGTTAAACGAAGGATACGGCTTCATGCTTACTATTTCAGTATGAACCATCCTGTTACCGGTGAATTCATGGAATTTAAAAGCCGGATGCCGAGGGGCTTCCTTACATTACTCGACCGGGAAGAACGATATAAATAGTACCTGTTTTCAGGACTTACCGGAAATTACGCTGCCGCAGGGCTTCAAATACTACAATCGCAGCGGAAGCGGAAACATTCATGGAATCGATCTTGCCGCTCATTGGGATCTTGACCAGGCTGTCTGCTTCATTCATCCACACATCTTTTAATCCATAAGCTTCCGATCCCATTATAATGGCTGAAGGATGGCGGAAATCTGTTTCATGATAAAAATGGGTTGCTGTCAGTGCTGTGCAGAAAATCTTTATCTGCTTCTCCTTTAACCAATGTATGGTGTGTTCTGAAGTACTGGTTACCACTGGCATGGTGAAGATGCATCCGATACTTGAGCGGATCGCGTTTGGATTGTAAATATCAGTCTGCGGATCACAGATAATTACTGCATCAAGATTCGCAGCATCCGCTGTCCTGAGCAGGGCACCAAGATTGCCAGGCTTCTCGACCGATTCAAGGATCAGGATCAGCGGGTTTTTACTGAGCTTAAGGTCATGAAACAAGATTCTTCTGGGGTTCGCGAGTGCAATTGCACCTTCATGGTCTTTACGGTAGGCAAGGCGGTTATAAATGTCGGGTGTAACTTCGATGATCTCAAAAGAAGAACCTGCTGTTTTTACAAGTGTTGTCAATCCTGCATTGTCCATGAAATCCGGACAATAAACAAGGGTTGTAAGCGTAAATCCGGCGGATAGGGCCAGACGGATTTCGCGTTGCCCTTCGATAACGATCAGGTTTTGTTGCTTACGTTCCCTTGGTTTTTCTTCAAGGAGCAGTATGTTTTTAATCAGGGGGTTCTGCAAACTGGTAATGAGCTTCGACATAAAAAATTAAATTCCTTGATTTTGTGTTAATTAGAACAAAGTTAAAAAAATATTTTCATTTTTTTGATTGTGAATGAAAAAACAAGAGTATATTTGCGTACTCAAATACCGAAATAGAATATGGCTAAGATCTTCTCCATGTCAGATGCAGCATCCATCGCTATCCATAGCATGGTGCTGATCGCACGTTCAGAGAACGGGATCAATGCCGTTAAAATTGCTGAATACACAGGATTCTCAAAGAACCACATTTCAAAAATACTCCAACGCCTTGTTAAGGATGATCTTCTGAGTTCTGTCCGCGGACCCTCAGGAGGCTTTTCCCTGAAAAAAAGACCGGAGGATATTACCCTGCTTACGATTTATGAGGCCATAGAAGGCCCCCTGGATATTAAGGAATGCCTGATGTCACTTGAAGTCTGCAGATTCGATCAGTGTATTATGGGCAATGTCGTGAATAAAATGACCCTTGAATTCAGGAGATTTTTAGGCGAACAAACGCTAAAAGCCTATATCTGATTTTTTTTAACCCAAATCAAGCAAACACATACCTAAATACTACTTTAAGAATTAAATGAAAAACCCACGATTATGTTACGAAAGATTATCAAAATTGATGAAGAAAAATGCAACGGCTGCGGTCTTTGTATCCCAAACTGCCAGGAAGGCGCACTCCAGGTCATTGACGGCAAAGCAAGGTTGATCAGTGATCTTTTTTGTGACGGACTTGGCGCCTGCATCGGCCATTGCCCGGAAGGAGCCATCGAAATAGAAGAAAGAGAGGCAGAACCGTATAATGAACGAAAGGTTATGGAAATCCTGGTAACAAAGGGAAGGAATACGATCCTTGCTCATCTCGAACATCTTCGTGACCATAATGAACAGGAATTTCTTAATGAAGCAATTAGCTATTTAAAAGAAAATAAAATTGATATGAGTAACAACAATCCTTCCGGCGAAAAAAACCAGGTGGTTTTTCCGGACCTTGCTTCTGCCAGGGAAACTGCATCACCAACCGCATGCGGATGTCCCGGCTCCGCGGCAAAAGACTTCAATATTGACAAGGATGCGGTTGAAAAAGCAGGGATGGCATCTTCCGCTGATCCTTTACTCACCCCCTCAGAACTGAAACAATGGCCGGTTCAGCTTCATTTGCTGAATCCTCAGGCATCCTATTTCCGCAATGCGGATGTTGTGCTCGCCGCCGATTGTGCTGCATTTGCCATGGGTAATTTCCATGCAAAATATCTCAAGGGCCGCTCACTTGCCATCGCATGCCCCAAACTTGACTCAAATAAAGAGTCCTATGTTCAGAAGCTGACATCCATGATCGCTGACACAAAGATCAATTCGCTGACAGTTGTTATGATGGAAGTTCCATGTTGCGGAGGATTGTTGCAGATGGCAAAGATGGCAAAAGAGAATGCCGGGAGGAATATTCCGATCAAAATGGCTGTTGTCGGTCTTCAGGGAGAAGTCCTCGAGGAAGAATGGGCATAACACGAAGCGTTTATTAATAGGTACTAATAGTTAATTTCTAAAAACAATTCACATGAAAGTAAGAAGACTCTGGACTGGTTTCATCCTCGTGATGGTGATCAGCTTTTCGGTTCTGTTATTTTTCGGTAGGGAGATCTACCGGAAAGCACCACCGATCCCAAAGGAAGTTGTAACTACAGATGGAACAGTACTCTTTACCGGCCAGGATATCAAAGATGGCCAGAATGTTTGGCAATCAATCGGCGGACAAGAATGCGGTACAGTATGGGGACATGGATCATATGTTGCCCCTGACTGGTCAGCCGACTGGCTGCACCGTGAATCGGAATACATACTGAACTACCTTGCAGATACGACATTTCATAAAAGCTTTAATGATATTCCTGCTGATGAAAAAGCACTCCTGAAGATCCGCCTCCAGGATGAAGTCCGCACGAATACCTACAATGAATCATCTGACAGGATCATTGTTTCACCGCTCCGCGCAGCGGCAATAAAAGCAGTTGGAACGCACTATACATCGCTGTTCATGAATGACCCGGCTCTTACAAAGCTCCGGGATAATTATGCTATTCCACCCAACACGATCAAGGACATGGACCGCATGAACAAGATGAATGCCTTCTTTTTCTGGATATCATGGTCCTGTGTGACAAACCGTCCCGGAAGTGATATCAGCTACACGAACAACTGGCCTTCTGAAGATCTTGTAGCAAACAAACCTACAAGTTCTTTAATCCTATGGACCGGTTTCAGCGTAATCATGTTGTTGGCTGGCATCGGCTTGATGGCTTGGTTCTATGCCTCACGGAAAGAAGAAGGATATGATCCGGACATGATGCCCAAGAAAGATCCATTGCTGGGCGGGATTTCCACACCCTCTATGAAAGCGACGCTTAAATATTTCTGGATCGTCACGATCCTGATCCTTGTCCAGGTTTTGATGGGTGCTATTACGGCTCATTATGGCGTTGAAGGACAGGCATTTTACGGTTTACCATTATCAGGCATTTTACCTTATTCTATCTCTCGTACCTGGCATATCCAGCTGGCGATATTCTGGATCGCGACTTCCTGGCTGGCTACAGGTTTATATCTTGCCCCGGCCGTTTCCGGAAAGGAACCGAAATTCCAGGCGCTTGGCGTTAACTTCCTTTTCCTTGCCTTGCTGGTTATTGTAGCCGGGTCACTGATTGGTCAATGGATGGGTGTTATGCAAAGGCTGGGACTAATCCAGAATTTCTGGTTTGGTCACCAGGGATATGAATATGTAGACCTTGGCAGGTTCTGGCAGCTGTTTCTGTTTGTCGGCCTGATTATCTGGCTGGTACTCATGACACGCGCTTTAATGCCGGCTTTAAAAGCTAAATCAGAGAACAGGAGCCTCCTGACCATGTTCCTGATCTCAACCATTGCCATTGCTGCATTTTATGGTGCAGGATTAATGTGGGGAAGACAGACCCATCTTGCTGTTGCGGAATACTGGCGCTGGTGGGTCGTTCATCTCTGGGTGGAAGGTTTCTTCGAAGTCTTTGCAACGGTTGCGATCGCCTTCCTTTTTGTAAGGCTTGGCCTGATCAGAGTTGCAACAGCCACATCAAGTGTGCTTTTTTCTACCATTGTATTCCTCTCCGGAGGTATACTCGGAACCTTTCACCATCTTTATTTTACCGGAACCCCGACTGCAATTCTAGCACTGGGTGCCAGCTTTAGTGCCCTCGAAGTCGTACCGCTTGTTTTTATGGGCTATGAAGGGTACGGAAATTTCAAACTATCGCAAAGCCACGACTGGATAAAAGGGTACAAGTGGCCGATCTGGTTTTTCCTCGCCGTTTCCTTCTGGAATTTAGTTGGTGCCGGGATTTTTGGATTCCTGATCAATCCCCCGATCGCGTTGTATTATATGCAAGGATTAAACACGACCCCTGTTCATGGTCACACAGCTCTGTTCGGTGTTTACGGAATGCTGGGGATCGGGTTGATGTTATTCGTATTGAAAAGCATGAACCCACACCTGGAGTGGAAAGAGAAATGGATAAAATTCGCTTTCTGGACGATAAATATCGGCCTTGCACTCATGGTTTTGCTCAGTGTCCTCCCGGTTGGCCTTGCACAAACCTGGGTCAGTGTAAAGGTCGGAATGTGGTATGCGCGGTCTGCAGATTTCATGCAGGATCCTACACTCTCATTCTTCCGATGGCTGAGGGTTGTCGGGGATACTGTATTTTCTCTCGGAACACTCGCCCTAGCATGGTTTGTTTTCGGTCTGAAGGGTGGATGGTCCATTAAAAAAAGTTAATGATTGCCAAATGAAACGGTCGTTAAGGACAGAAAAAGCCACTATCAGGGTCATGATCGGCATCTATTGTAACAAAATGCACCGGGGAAAGGATTTGTGCGATGATTGTGCCTGCTTGTTGACATATGCACAAAACAGGGCTGACCATTGTAAATTCAATCCTGACAAACCAGCCTGCAAAGACTGCCCGGTGCATTGTTACAAACCTGAAATGCGGGAAAAAATCAGACAGGTCATGCGGTTTGCCGGTCCCCGGATGATTTTGACACACCCGGTACTGGCGCTTGATCACCTTTTCAAAGTTCATTTATAAACATGAAGTAATATCAAAATATCTTAAAATAAAACCATATGGAAAAGAGCATTTTTGAACCGGCAAATGTGTTTCGGTTTAACGAAAAAGTAGAATACTCCCCTGAGGGGATTATCAGCAAAAGGGTCATTGACCGCCCTGTCGGAACCGTCACTTTATTCTCCTTTGACAAAGGGCAGCGTTTGAGCACCCATTCCGCACCATTCGACGCCATGTTACAGGTAACTGAAGGCAGCGCAGAGATCGTTATCAACGAAGTGCCATTTTCTCTCGGAACAGGTGACTCGATCATCATGCCTGCAGGGATTCCGCATGCTGTTATCGCAACGGAGAAGTTTAAAATGGTCTTAACTATGATTAAAGGATAAGTCCATGAGCGAACTGATCAATAATTCAGATGAGCGAAAAAAGCTGCTCAAACACATGATCCTGCAGCTTCATGAAGGCGTGGCCCCGGAAGAGGTCAAACAGCGCCTGATGGAACTGATGCAGAAGATCCCTTACGGGGATGTGGTCGAAGTGGAACAGGAACTGATCAGCGAAGGCTTGCCGGAAACGGAGGTGCTTCGCCTGTGTGATCTGCATTCGGCAGTCCTGGAAAACAGCATCGATCTTTCCGGGGCAAAGGTTGTTCCTCCTGGTCATCCGGTCGATACCTTTCAGCGCGAAAACCGTGAACTTGAAAAAATCGTTGAAAAGCTGAATGACCTGTTCTCAAGATCGGCAGCTATGCTTAAGAGCGTTGGTGCAGAGAGCTATATCAATAGCCTCCGCGGGCTGTTCAACAGCCTTATGGATGTCGATAAGCATTACCGCCGCAAGGAAAACCTCCTGTTTCCTTTTCTTGAAAAATACGGGATCACAGGTCCTCCGACCGTGATGTGGGGCAAACACAACGAGACACGTGATATGCTGAAAGCAGCAATCGATGCCCTGCATGCCCCGGGAGAAGTCACTGAAGAGATCATGAACATCCGGATCGAATTGAAACTGGCACCGGCGGCAAAAGCTGTTAATGATATGATCATGAAGGAAGAGGAGATCCTTTTCCCTATGACCATGGACAAACTGACGGATCAGGACTGGTATGAGATTTACCGCCAGACCAATGAGATAGGCTACTGTCTTTATGATCCGAACATAGAATGGAAACCGGCAGGTATTGAACTGGCCGACAATAAATCGGCTGATTCTGATAACATTCAGCTTCCAAGCGGGAAATTCTCAGTGGAGGAACTGATGTCCGTTTTGAACAGCCTGCCGGTTGACCTGACATTTGTTGACCGGAATGACAAAGTAAAGTACTTCACACAGGGCAAAGAACGGATATTTGACCGCAACCGGGCGATCCTGGGACGTGATGTACGCATGTGCCACCCGCCATCAAGCGTACATGTGGTGGACCAGATCATCCGGGATTTCCGTGAAGGGAAAGCTGAAAGTTGCCCCTTCTGGATCCAGATGGGAGGGAAGTTCATTCATATAGAATACTTTGCCGTCCGCAATGAAAAAGGTGAATACCTCGGAACACTGGAAGTCTCACAGGATCTCACCGAAAAACGTAAGCTCGGCGGGGAGCAGCGAATCCTCTCCTATAAATAAACGTACCGGGTACAATGTAGGGACACAACATGTTGTGTCCCTACATGCCCCCAATCATTTAACCACAAAAAAACGAAAATGGAAAATCCAACCTGGCTGATCACAGCCAACATCAAAATCACACTGGATGCAAGGCCTTTGCTGACAACCGGTAATCACCCGCTGGAAAAAGTAATCGCAGAAGCAGGATCGCTGAATCCAGGGGAGATCTACGAGATCATCACGCCATTTCCCCCTTTACCCATGATCGAAAAGGTGGCGGTACTGGGTTTTGACAGCTTTTCAGAGCAAAAGGAAGACAATTTGTTTCATACCTTTTTCTGTCGGCTGTAAGCTGTTTTATCCCTCCTCTTCCGGGAAACGAAAAAGATATTTTTCGTCGAATTCAATATTGAATTTCTTCAGGAACTCAATAAACTCCTCCCTGCAGGATAATCTCCTGTGAACCTCTTCCTGGTTGCCAATATAAGCAGAGATGGCCTCCAGGTGAGACCTTGAATAGGAAAATGCAGCATAACTCAGCTGCCAGCAAAACCTGCCTTTGATCCATTTCTGATTATGGATAAAAAGGGTCGATTTACTCTTGATCTCCCTGACCACTTCCGCAAGACTGTATTTGGGTCCAAGGCTGAATAGAACATGTAAATGGTCACCTGTTCCTTTGATGGCCAGAGGTTTCTGATTGAATTCCTCAAGTGTAACCGAAATGAAATCAAAAAGCTGTTCCCTGTTTTCCTGCGGGATCATGTGCTGCCTGTGTTTTACAACCAGGATGATGTGGATGTAAATCTGTGAACTGGTTTCTGCCATGTTGTTTTTATTTGGTTTATATGGCTTAATCAGGTTAAAGGTCAAAAGGTGATATGTTTTGTGAATAAAAAGTGCAGAATTGAGGAGGAGGGTTCTGCGTTCAAAGGATATTGTTAAAAACATTAAGTTTGAACCTGATTATATTCTTAAAATGAAAGAAGTAAAAATTTGCAGGTACGAAGACGCCTTTAAGGTGCCCGTTTCTTTTGATGGCCGGAAAATGTTCACCTCAGACAAACTGGAACTCGTTCATGTGTTATTGAAGCCGGGTGAACTCATTGAAAAGCACCCGAATCCGATTGACGTGGTCTTTTTTATCCTTTCGGGGAAAGGAACACTGACAGTTGAGGATAATGTGTATGAGAGTGAAGAAAATTCAACGATCTTTGTCCCCGCACAGTTGATGCGTGAATGGCACAATACCGGGGATACGGATCTCCGGATACTGGTTATAAAATCACTGGCCTGATATGGAACTTTTTTCTTCTGAACACTGGAAAGACTACGAACTGATCGATACCGGCGGACTCGAAAAGCTCGAACGTTTTGGCAAATACACCCTGGCGCGTCCTGAACCCCAGGCCGTGTGGGACAAATCATTGCCTGAGGCAAAATGGGATCAGCTTGCCCATGCGCACTACAGGAGGGTTAAAGGGCAGGATCCCGCCAAACTGGAATTCGCAGAAAAAGGCGACTGGTCAAAGAAACCCATTATGCCAGACCAGTGGATGATCTCTTATGGCTATAAAGGAATGAAATTGAACTTCCGGCTTGGACTTACCTCCTTCGGCCATGTCGGGGTTTTTCCGGAGCAGGCGAACAACTGGAATTACCTCTATGATCTCATTTCCTCAAAGCAGGGAACTCCCGTTAAAGTCCTTAACTTATTTGCTTATACCGGGGGTGCCTCCCTGGCTGCCAAAGCTGCCGGTGCCGATGTGGTGCATGTTGACTCCGTGAAGCCGGTCGTTAGCTGGGCACGGGAGAATATGGACCACAGCGGACTCGACAATATCCGCTGGGTAGTAGAGGATGCTCTGAAGTTTGTTCGCAGAGAAGTTAAACGTGGAAACAAATATTCCGGCATCATCCTTGACCCTCCCTCATATGGCCGCGGTCCGGAAGGCGAGAAATGGATACTCCAGGAGTCAATCTCCGAAATGGTGAATCTATGCAGTGAACTGCTGGAACCGACCTTTTCCTTTTTTCTGATGAGTCTTTATTCAATGGGATTTTCCGCCCTGATTGCGGACAATTTCACTAAAACTCTTTTTGGAAAGCCAACGGAAAAAGAGTTGGGCGAACTCTATGTACAAGATCAGGCCGGCAGACGCTTACCCCTGGGGACCATCCTCCGGTTCCATAAAGAGGTCTGATGCGATCCCGTCAGCGAAAAGCTTCCCTTCATCCGTAAGGAAATAAACACCGTCCTTTACCACCAACATCCCGTTGATGAGGTACTGTCTGGCAAGCTGAATGAACCGTGAAGCCACTTCCTCCCCGAAGAGATCCCGGATCTTTGAAAGATCACAACCCCACATCGTGCGCAGCGACACCATCACAAACTCATTGTATTTTTGAACGGGTGTCAGTTGTTCCTCTTCATAATAGCGGTCATTCTGACTGATCTGATCGGCATAATGAAGTATGCTGGCCACATTCCAGCGGCGGGTTACGCCGTCATAGGAATGAGCGGCAGGGCCAAGGCCGAGATAGTGCCCCCCATCCCAGTACATGCTGTTGTGCCTTGAAAAATGCCCTTCTTTGCAGAAATTAGAGATCTCATAATGCAGAAATCCAGGCTTTTTCATGGCATCCATGAGCATGCGGAACTGTCTGATAACCTGCTCTTCGCTGGTAGCTGCCAGTTTCTTTTTTTTGATCAATACTTCCAGCGCTGTTTTTGGTTCCACCGTGAGCGCATAAGCGGATATATGAGGCACATCCAGTGAAAAAGCGATATCCAGGTTCTTCTGCCAGTGTTCATCCGTCAGCGTGGGAATGCCATAGATCAGGTCGATGCTGATATTATCGAAGCCAGCCCGCTGTGAATCCTTAACTGCTACCAGGGCACGTTCAGCATTATGAAGGCGGTTCAGGTAAACAAGGTCTTCATCGAAAAACGACTGGATACCGATGCTAAGGCGGTTGATCCCACTCTGTCTGTATCCTTCCATTAACTCCTGGCTGACATCATCCGGATTTGCTTCCAGTGTTACCTCCGCGGTCCTCTCCACGAGGAAGGTCTGTTTCAGGTGATCAAGGATATGTTTTATTTCGGAGATTGTCAGCATGGACGGCGTTCCCCCTCCAAGGTAAATTGAATCCACCGGTGATCCGGCAAAAAAGTTTCGCTGGAGAAAGATCTCCTCGTCCAGCGCTTCAAGGAAACGTTTTTCATATTTTACAGATGCAACGGAGAAGAAATTGCAATAATGGCACTTCCTTTTACAGAAAGGGATATGAAGATAAATACCGGCCAAAGCTCTTATTTTTTAAGGATAATGCGGAAGGTGGTTCCTTTTCCAAGTGTGGATGATTTCACAAAGATTTTACCGGAGTGGTAGTTTTCAACGATCCTTTTACAAAGGGTCAGTCCGAGCCCCCAGCCTCTTTGCTTGCTGGTAAATCCCGGGTGAAAGATGGTCTTGAACCGCGACTTGGGAATCCCCTTCCCGGTATCGCTGATGTCAATGGTTACCTGTTCCCCCACTTCCAGTATCTCGATATTGATCGTTCCTGCTCCTTCCATTGCATCCACGGCATTCTTGCTAAGGTTTTCGATCACCCATTCAAACAGGTGCATATTGAGCGGAACGATGATCTGTTCCCTCCGGGTCGGCGTTATCACAAATGTTACTTTCTGTGATGTGCGCGAACGGATATAGGAGATGGTTTCATGCACGATGGCGACGACATCCATCGGCTCCAGCCGTGCAATGGACCCGATCTTGGAAAACCGGTCCGTGATGGTCTCCAGCCGCTGCACATCTTTCCCTATCTCGGTGAGGGTTTCATTGTCTACTCCTTTTAGCTTCAGCAGTTCCACCCATGCAACCATGGAAGAGAGGGGAGTTCCCAGCTGGTGTGCTGTTTCCTTGGCCATCCCGACCCAAACCTGGTTCTGTTCCGAACGCCGTGCATAACTGAACATCAGGTATGCAATGAAGAGGAAAAGGCCGATTACAACAAACTGCACCAGGGGATAGTATTTCAGCTGTGTGAGAATAAAAGAGTCCTGATAAAAGATGTACCGGATACCTGTATCGGCAAGGTTTACCCGTATGGGGGAGTTCTGAGCGGCCATGGAATGCAGGGTACTCCGCATAAATGCAGGATCGGAGATCTTATTGCGGGGAATATTTCCGCTTGCCACGACGTTGGTTTGAGTGCTGTCGGTGATAATAACCGGAACTGATGCGGAATTAAGTACAACTTCCGAGAAGAAGGACTTGATCAGGTCGCCCAGTACGGTCCGGAGCTCTGAGAAGATATTTGAATCCTTATAGTAGAGGTAGATCTTCTTGTTGCCAAGGTATTTTACCTCGATCGGCGGATAATGGGAAAACTCCTTCAGTAGCTCACCTTCAAGCCGTTTAACCGAATCCACATTGAAAGTAACGTTACGGGTGGTTCCGATATTTCCTGCTTCATCCGTCTGTACAATGGGTATGCTTGTGTTATTGGCAATGATATCCAAAAAGAAATTCAGGTCTTCGTTGGCAGTGGCAGTGATGATCCGTTTCTGTGCTTCTGCCAGGGTGATCACCCGGCGGCGTTCCTCGTTGGAGATTTGCTCAAACAGGATGTTGGTGAAATTGACCAGGTCAGCCTTGCGGTGAATGGCATCTGCCCAGATCTCTACGTTCTTTCGCTCATCATGGCGAATCTCATCCACCAGGATGTTCGTGTAATACAATGAAACGGAAACGATCAGAACAGCGGCTCCGAACAGAAACCACTTCCAGCGTTTTTTCCTTAGGTAGATATCCACAAGATGGCCTTTATCAGTTAACGGCTAATCCGTCAACATATTTTTCCAGGGGTCTAAACATATTTGTCGCCCTTTTCAAGGCGTACATCGTTGACAAACTGCCGGATCTGCTGTTCGTCACTCTTGCGGCAGATGAGCAGCACATTCTCGGATTCAACAACAATGAAGTCAGAAAGGCCTTCCAGTACCACAACCTTCTCATCAGGCATGTTGACGATACAGTTATTTGATTCGTACATCAGCACGTTTTTCCCTACAACAGCATTGCCGTTCGCCTCTTTTGGCCGGTTTTCGTAAAGCGATCCCCAGGTCCCCAGGTCCGACCATCCAAAATCAACCGAAAGAACGTAAACGTTGCTGGCTTTTTCCATGATGCCGTAGTCGATGGAGATGCTGGTACAAATGGAATAGGTATCCCTTATAAAATCAGCCTCTTCCGGGGTGCCGTATATTCCATTGCCTTTGCTGAAGAGGACATCCACCTCAGGGAGGAAATCACGGAACGCTTTCATAATGCCTTTCAGCGACCAGATAAAAATACCGGCATTCCAAAGGAAGTCACCACATTTTAAGAAGGTCATGGCCAGCTCATAATCGGGTTTTTCTGTAAAGGTCCTGACCTTCCTGAGTTGGGAATCCTTAGGGTAGGGTGTTCCTTCACTGAACTGAATATACCCGTAACCCGTATCCGGGCGACTGGGACGAATCCCCAGGGTCAGTAGCCAGTCATTCTCGGTAACTGCTTCCAGCGCAGTTTTTATATTTTCAAGGAAAATTTCTTCTTTCAGGATGATATGATCAGATGGCGCCACCACGATCTTTGCATCAGGGTTCTTTTCAAGTATGCGGTAATTGGCATAGGCAATACAGGGAGCAGTATTTCTCCGCGAGGGTTCGCACAGGATCTGTTCTTCCTTAATCCCCGGAATCTGTTTCATGACAAGTTCCTTGTAGGATTCGTTTGTCACAATGTAGATATTCTCGGGTTCTATTATGCGGGAAAACCGCTGGAATGTTTGCTGGATCAGTGTTTCCCCGGTCCCGAGGATGTCGATGAACTGCTTGGGATGGGTCGTTCTGCTCATCGGCCAGAACCTTGCACCGATACCACCGGCCATGATCACACAGTAATAATCTTTAGATTTTTCCATGGAAGAAAGATTAGTTAGGTTAAGCAAAAATACATTTTCGGGAAGAGAAATCCAATAACCAGCTAAATGTTCCGGTTATTCCAGCCTCGAAACCCTTGCGGCCGGACTGAAAAGGTAGGCACGTTTATTTGTAAGGCTGATGCAGCGGTAGCGTTTTCTCAGCTTTTCCTTTTTCTGGAAGATGCGTCCACCGGGTATCACAAACATTGCATCCAGGGGAAGGTCCTCCACAAACTCCTTTCCGTCAGGATCATTATACTGGTTCAGTACAACAGCCAGGTGATGGCTGGTTCCCGCGGCGGCACGCGGGTTGTGAAAGTATTTTTCCAGGCTTGCAAGAATCTCGGGAGGGAACACACCCGAATGCATATAGGGAAGCATCAGGGCCTTGTATTTGTCCTTCCACTCTTTACCATGGGGTTTGGGACGGGACTTTTTTCGTGTGAAAAGTGTAAATCCGCCTGATCTGGTGTGTTCTGCATAGACTTCGTGGTGGGCCATTTCATGAACCAATGTGATCAGAAAGTCGTACTTATTCAGGTTATGGTTTACAGAAATCTTTGGTGGTGAACCATTGACAGGGGCACGGTAATCACCGTATTTGGTTGAGCGCGACTTTGAAATACGCAGGTGGACAGGGTTTTCCGAGAACCATGCAATGACCGGATCGATGGCAGATTCCGGGAGAAAAGGAGAAAGATCAATACGCATCAGGCCGGGATCATTTTAGCCGGACCATTGGCTTTTACCGGGTTCTGGGTCCATTTCGGACAATTGCAGGATTTGGGATGTCCCTGCTGCCGGCTGGGATAGGAGGATTTTGAACAGGATGTTGCCATCACCGTAATGACCAGGAACAGGAGAACCCCAATAACTGACCGAATCATCATTTTTAAGTTTTTAAGTATTGCAGACAGGCCATTTAACCGGGCCTTGTTACCTGCAAATTTCGACAAAATCATCAAACGAACGCTTATTGTTTTTATTTTAGCAAAAAAGATCTGAAATGAAAATTCTTCATACGACGGGCCGTTATGTTTTGCTGATGCGACGGGTGTTTGCCCGGCCCCAGAAGATGAAGATCTTCAGCAGTCAGGTTTTTACCGAATTCGAAAGCATAGGGCTTGATTCCATAGGCATTGTAGCATTCATCTCCGTTTTTATGGGCGCCGTTGTTGCTATTCAGACAGCCTACAACATCAGTAGCCCGCTGATCCCAATGTCTATGGTTGGGTTTACAACAAGACAGTCAATGATCCTTGAGTTCTGCCCAACGGTGATCAGCCTGATCCTCGCCGGGAAGGTAGGATCGCGCATTGCCTCCGAGATCGGCACCATGCGGGTTACAGAACAGATCGATGCCCTGGAGATCATGGGGGTGAATTCGGCAAATTTCCTTATTTTGCCCAAACTTACCGCAGCCGTCCTGATCAATCCTGTCCTCATCACCTTAAGCATGTGGATGAGCATTCTCGGCGGATGGGGCGCAATGGTTCTCAGCAATCTTGTTACAACACCCGAATTTATCACCGGCCTCCGGGTTGATTTTCAGATCTTCTCAGTATTTTATGCGTTGATAAAAACATTTTTCTTCGCCTTCATCATCGCTTCCGTTTCCGGGTTTTTTGGTTATGAGACGCAGGGCGGCGCCCTCCAGGTGGGCCAGGCCAGCACCAAGGCTGTTGTTTTCAGCAGCATCCTGATCATTGTTTTCAACCTCATTCTGACTAAACTGCTCCTCACATGATCGAAGCAAAGCATATCGATAAATTGTTCGGTGAAAAGCAGGTACTGAAAGATGTCTCCTTTCAGTTTCAGAAGGGCAAGACGAACCTCATCATCGGACAGAGCGGCTCTGGCAAGACCGTTCTGATGAAATGCCTGGTCGGACTCCATGAAGTTGATAAGGGAGAGATCCTCTACGACGGAAGAGATTTCTGCAAAATGAATTTTCAACAAAGGAGGGAGATCCGGAAAGAGATCGGGATGCTCTTCCAGATGGGGGCTCTTTATGATATGATGAACGTGGAGGAGAATATCATGTTCCCCCTGAATATGTTCACGAATAAATCCCTCGAAGAAAAAAAGGAACGGGTGAATTTTGTACTGAAACGCGTCAACCTGGTCAATGCCAACAAGCTGATGACCTCAGAGTTGAGTGGTGGAATGATCAAACGCGTAGCCATCGCCCGTGCCATCTCTATGAATCCGGAATATCTTTTCTGCGATGAGCCCAATTCCGGATTGGATCCACAGACCGCCGGCGTGATCGATCATCTCATCAAAGAAATAACCGAAGAGTACCAGATAACCACCATTATGAATACGCATGATATGAACTCCGTGCTCAGCATCGGCGATAATGTGGCTTTCATCTATAAAGGTGAATTATGGTGGCGGGGCGACAAGGACACCATCCTGCATACCGAAAACAAGGAACTCAACGAATTTGTCTTTGGTACGGAACTTACTTCACGACTGAAAAAGTAATCCATGAATGTACTGGACTATATTGTCCTGGCCCTGCTTCTCCTCTTTGTCATCCAGGGAATCCGCAAAGGGTTTATCATCAGCCTGGCCACCCTGGTCGCATTTGCATTGGGTATCTGGGTCGCGGTTCATTTTTCAAACTACCTCGACAAGATTCTTACCAATACACTCCATCCCTCCGCAACCTGGCTTCCGATCCTTTCCTTCACCATCACCTTCCTGGGCATTGTGATCCTGGTGCTGCTGGTGGCAAAAGCGGTTGAGAAACTTGTAAGCCTTGTGGGAATGGGGCTTCTGAACCGTGCAGCCGGCGCTGTTTTTGGACTGATCAAAGGTGTGCTGTTCCTGAGTGTGCTGATCTTTATTGTCTGCAAATTCGATCCGAAGGAACGGATGATCAGCAAGGAACTGAAGACAAAATCAATGTTCTTCAGCTCAGTTGAAATGGTATTTCCCTACATCATGAAACTCTCCGGCGGCGAGATAAAATTTCCCTCACTGCCCCCCGAACTGAAAAAATAACATTTCGCCATCTCGCCATTTCGCTATCTCGCTATCTCCCCCTCTCCAGCATTTCCACCACCGCCTCCGGCCGGATGCTCCGGATACATTCACAATCCATGGTTTTACGGCAGGCTTCGCATTGTTTGTCAAGGACAAGGTAATCCGCATTTTTACCGATCGGCGCCCAGCGTTGCGGAAAGATCGGCCGCATGGGGGCGTAGATGCCAATCGCTCGTTTGCCTAGCGCGGCAGCAATGTGGAGTGGTCCGGTACTGGCAGCCACCAGCCCGTCACAGGAATTGATAAAAGTGATTAATTCAGACAGGCTGAGTTTGCCGGTTAAATCAGTGATCCGCCCATCATGCTGATCCAGAAAGCCACGCATTTGATCCCCCTCGTCTTTCGTGCCGGTCACATAAATTTTATACCGATCTTCAGGAAGCAGTGCGATCAGTTTTGAAAAATTCTCAAGCCCCCATTCACGGGCGCTGCCCTTGGATTTGGGGTGGAGGATTAGTTGAAAGACAGATGCTGGATCCTGGATCCTGGATGCTGGATCCTGGATCCTGGATGCTGGATCCTGGATTTCGTAGTTCGTAGTTCGTAGTTCGCAGACCCTTTTCAATCCATATAACCCGGCAATCTCAGCCAACGAATACTCCTTCGTGATCCCCAGGGGCTCCAGCAACTTCATGTTCAGCTGAGCCTCGTGGAGGTTTGATTTTTTCCGGGAATAATGAACCAGCTTATTACAGTACAACCAGGTATAAAGCCGATGAGAAGTGCTGATACGCATTGGAATACCCGCCTGCTTCGCCAGCCGGCAGATCTCCTTGTCAGGAAACACATGAATGATCGCATCACAAGACAACTTCTCACGTACCTCCATCCCGCATCCCGCATCCCGCATCTGCTTCAACTCCTCCCAATTCAAAAATTCGTCCACGAACTCACACGCCTCAATAACAGGCCGCGTATAGCTCTTCCCAAGAAAAATGATATGAATGCCCGGAAAATGTTGTTTCAGCGCCCCGGCCATGGGCAATGTCAGGATGACATCGCCCAGGTTGTCGGTACGGCTGAGGATGATCTTCATGAAGCTTACTCTTCGATCGCGGTTACACCGGGAAGTTCCTTCCCTTCAATGTATTCGAGCATGGCGCCGCCGCCGGTAGAGACGTAACTGACCTGCTTTTCAAGGCCGTATTTGTTGATGGCGGCTACAGAATCACCGCCGCCGATCAGGGAATAGGCCCCGTTCTGGGTTGCCCGTGCAACCGATTCGGCGATAAATTTCGTTCCGGCTTCAAAATGGTTCATTTCGAAAACACCCATCGGTCCGTTCCAGAGAATGGTCTCTGACTTCTGGATGACATGATCGAATTTTGCGCAGCTTGCAGGACCGATATCAAGTCCCAGCCAGGTGTCGGGGATATCATAAGCATTACATCCCTTGATGTTGGCATCGTTAGAGAATGCATCGGCGATCACGCAATCGGAGGGAAGGTAAAGGTTAACACCCATCATCTTTGCGCCTTCAACGATGTTTTTGGCCAGTTCCAGGAGGTCTTCCTCCACCAGTGAACTTCCAACCTCGCCGCCAAGGGCTTTGATGAAGGTATACATCATTCCCCCGCCAATGATCAGGTTGTCGACCTTTTCCATCAGGTGGTTGATGATCTCGATCTTGCCGGAAACTTTAGCCCCGCCAAGAATTGCCGTAAACGGACGTTTTGCTTCTGTCAGTACTTTTTTCAGGTTGCCGACCTCTTCTGCCATAACATAGCCGAACATCTTCTTCCCGGGGAAGAATTTTGCAATGATGGCTGTGGAGGCATGGGCGCGGTGTGCGGTGCCAAAGGCGTCATTCACATAAAGATCGCCAAGTGAGGCCAGCTTCTGTGCGAAGGCTTCATCGCCCTTCTCTTCTTCCTTGTAAAAACGAAGGTTCTCAAGTAAAAGAACCTCGCCGGGTTTCAGGCCGGCAGCCAGGTCTTTTGCAGACTGGCCGATGCAGTCGTCGGCAAATTTTACCGGCAGATTCAGTTTCCCGGAAAGATAGGGCAGCAGGTGTTTCAGCGAGAACTTCTCCTCCGGACCACCCTTCGGGCGGCCGAGGTGCGACATCAGGATCACGGAACCCTTGTCGTTCAGGATCTTCTGTATCGTGGGGATGGTTGCATCGATGCGGGTCGTGTCGGTGATATGAAAAGTATCATCCAGGGGTACATTGTAGTCTACCCGGATCAGGGCTTTCTTATCGGTAAAACTAAAATTATCAATCGTTTGCATAGTATCTGGTTTGTTTTATATGGACAAAATTAAAATTTTTCGGATGGAAAACAGCAACTATTTTTAATTTTACTTCTTTCTAGAAATAACCAAGGATGCCGGAATTGAAGATATGCCTGATACAGTCTGACCTTTACTGGGAAGATCCCTTGAGAAACCTGGACCATTTTTCAGAGGTACTGAACAGGATGACCGAACCAGCCGACCTGATCCTCCTGCCGGAGATGTTCAGCACAGGGTTCTCCATTCATCCCGGCCATGCAGAAACCATGGACGGACCTTCCGTTCAGTTCATGAAAGCGATGGCCCGGACCAAAGATGCCGTCATCTGCGGAAGCCTAACGATAAGGGAAAACGATTCTTTCTATAACCGGCTGATTTGCTTCTATCCGGACGGCACCTTTTTAAAGTATGACAAGCGTCACCTCTTCTGCTTAAGCGATGAATCATCGGTTTTTACCGCTGGTTCCGAAAAACAGATCCTCACCGTTAAAGGCTTTAAGATCCTGCCGCTGATCTGCTACGACCTGCGCTTCCCGGTGTGGTGTAAGAACAGGTTTGACGGACAGGCCTTTGATTATGACCTCCTGCTTTATGTGGCCAACTGGCCGGAAAGCCGCGCACATGTCTGGAGAACCTTACTGATGGCACGGGCCATTGAAAACCAGGCCTGGGTGGCTGGCGTCAACCGGATCGGCCGGGACGGGGCCGGCACCAACCATGTCGGGGAATCGCTTGTTATCGACCCGAAAGGAAGGATCCTGGCCGAAGCCCCCCATGGCGAAGCGGCAATATTAACAGCAGTTCTCCCGTTTGAAGAACTGGAAGCATTCAGAAGATCCTTCCCCGCAGGCCGCGACTGGGACCAATTCACGATTGAAATCTAAATTCAGATATGAACAAACTCTCGGTTGTTATCATCACATTCAACGAAGCACAGAATATCCTGCGCTGCATTGACTCTGTTGCTGCTTTTGCGGATGAGGTGGTGGTTGTCGATTCCCTTTCCACCGACGAGACCGTTGCGCTTAGTGAATCGAAAGGCTGTCGGGTGACGCGCCACGCTTTTGAAGGATACGGTCAGCAGAAGCAATTTGCCACCGACCTGGCAAAGAACAACTGGGTGCTTTCCATTGATGCCGATGAGGTGGTCTCCGAAGAACTTCGATCAGAAATAACAACCTTGCTCGCTAAAGAATCTATTCCTGAAGCCGGCTTCGATATTCCCTTTTCCCTCTTTTACCTGGGAAAGATCCTTAAATTCAGTGGGGTCGGCAAGGAGTTTCACCTGCGGCTTTTCGACAAAAACAGGGGCTGCTTTACAAAGGCAGAGGTTCATGAAGGAATTGAAGTGAAAGGCCCTGTCGGGAAACTGGAAGGCAAGATGATCCACTATTCCTACCGCGACCTTGCCCACCATCTGCAGAAAATAAACACCTATACCACGCAGGCGGCCGAGGGCTATTCCCGCAAGGGACGGAGATTCTCCAAACCCTGGGTGGCCTTTAAATTTCCGGTGAGCTTTTTTGTTTTTTACATCATCCGGCTTGGGATCCTCGACGGATACCCCGGTTTCATGTGGTCCTTCCTTGCAGCATTCTACGGCTCTTACAAAGTGGCGAAAACGATCGAACTGCAGGAGAAAAAATGAGCAGCCTCCTTCTCACCGGAATTATTCTCATCCTTGCGATCCTGGCCTTTCTGACCGTAGAGTTCAGCCTGCTGGTTCCTCCCCCGAAAGGCCTGCCCATCCTCATGTATCATAAAATTGCAGAACAGGAGGAGGACGGTGTTACCATCCGTATGGACATGCTTGAAAAACAATTCGCCTGGCTCAGGGATAAGGGATATAAAACGCTGTTCTTTTCAGAGATCCTCGAAAAAACAAAGAACAGGGAACCTTTGCCGGACAAGCCTGTGATGCTCACCTTTGATGATGCCTACGTGAGCTTCGCAGAAACAGGGCTTCCCCTGCTGAAGAAATACGGACTGAAAGCCACGGTTTTTGTACCGGTGGGGCACCTGGGGAAAACCGATTCCTGGGACCACGGAAAGGATCCGATCATGAGTCCGGAAGCACTCCGGCTGCTGGCCAAAGAACCCCCCGTCGAGATCGGCATCCATTCCTATGCCCATAGCAGTTACGGGGATATGACCGTTGACCAGATGCGCAACGATTTATCCATGTGTTACAAATCGCTCGATGATCTGGGGCTGCCCTATGTGAAGGTGCTGGCTTACCCGTTTGGCGCCTATCCGAAAAAAGATGAGACACGGAAATCTGCAATGAAGGAGATGTTCCGCGAAACCGGGCTTTGCCTGGCCTTGCGGATCGGCAACCGGATCAATCCATGGCCGCTGCAGGAACCCTATGAAGTAAAGCGTACCGACATCCGGGGAACAGACAGTTTTCTGACGTTTAAGATCAAGTTGAAAAAGGGGAGAAAGAAACTTTTTTCCTGACAGCCTATGTTTGAAAAGTTCTACCATCAATTCGTCCGTGCGGGATATGTCTTTGCTGTTTGCCTGATGATCGCATCGCTGGCACACTCGAAGATCATGATGAGCATTGCCCAGTTCCTGCTGGCCGGGGCCTTCGTGCTCGAAAGGGTAGACCTGAAGAAAGGGCGCGAGCTCCTTCCTGCCCATCCGCTCTGGAGAACCATCCTGCTGTTCATACCCTGCTCATTATACCTTTGTTATCAAAGCACAGTCCGCGGATTTAAAGTTTTCTTCACGAACAAACCGGCACTGATCTTCAGTTCCATCCTGCTGCTCCATGTGGCCGGACTCTTTTTTACCACGGATTTCGATTATGCGATAAAAGACCTGCGGACCAAACTCCCGCTTTTTCTCCTCCCTCTATTTCTCTCCACTTCAGGCTCTTTCGGACGCCGGCAGTTCTTCGGACTGATGTTTCTCTTTATTGCTTCCGTCGTCGCAAGGACCTTTATCAACTCATGGAATCTCTTTCACGGCGATTTCGTAGATATCAGGGATATCTCCCGGAGCATCTCACACATCATCGTGGCGCTTCTGGCAAGTTTTTCTTTATTCACGCTCCTCTACTTCATCCTCCGGAAAAGAACCTTTCACCCCTTACTGAAGGTGATCTTCGCACTGGTCTTTGTCTGGCTGCTGATCTTTATTGTGCTGTCGCATTCCGATACCGGGCTGGTGGTCACCGGAGTCACCCTCTTTCTTCTCCTGATTGTCTATTTTTTCCGGATTCCGAACCGCTGGGTAAAGCTTGGATTCGCTGTTTTCCTGGTTGCCGGGATCGCGGGGATCTCCTGGTATTTTGCCAGAGTCAACGAGGATTACCATCATGTAAACCCGGTGGACCTCTCAAAACTCGAACCCTATACCAAACTGGGGAACCCCTATATTCACAATACAGAGGACCTGCAGACTGAAAACGGAAATTACGTCTGGATCTATATTCAGTTTGATGAGATGAAACAGGCCTGGAACAAACGGTCGAAGATCGGGTTCGACAGCGTCGACATGAAAAATCAGCTGATCCGGAATACTCTCACCCGCTTTCTGGCTTCAAAAGGTTACCGCAAAGACGCGGAGGGGGTGAACCGCCTCACCCAACAGGAGGTCGGCGCGATTGAAAAGGGCGTTGCAAATGTCATCTTCATGAACGGCTTCAGCATCCGGGGCAGCATCTATGAACTGATCTGGGGGTATGAAGATTATAAGAAACACGGCGATCCCACAGGCTCCTCCCTCATGCAGCGGTTTGAATTCTGGAAGGCTTCCCTCGGGCTGATCCGCGACAACTGGCTCACGGGCGTCGGTACCGGCGATATGAACATTGCCTTTCAGCAGCAGTATGTGAAGATGCACTCAAAACTGGCGCCCTCTCAGCGCTGGCGGTCGCACAACCAGTTTCTCTCCATTTTTGTGGGATTCGGCATCTTCGGGTTTATCTGGTTTCTGTTCGCTATCCTCTATCCTCCGATTATTCTCAGGAAGTTCAACGACTATTTCTTCCTGGTCTTTTTTATCATCGCCATGATCTCGATGCTCCCTGAAGACACCATTGAATCCCAGGCCGGCGTCACCTTCTTCGCTTTTTTCTATGCGTTGCTTTTGTTCGGAAGAAAAGAGACCGACAGCCTCTAATATACGATCCCGATCCTGAACCCGATAAAATGATTGGCCAGGGAGTAATCCACGGTGCTGGTATGCGTCGTGGAGTCATTCACGAAGAAGGTATTGTTGTATGTAGACTGGATTGACTGATATTTATAAAACACCTCGTAAACGAACTTCAGCTTAGCCGATAATTTCTGTTTATACCCGATCCCGACCCCGGCCGTAAAACCCCCTTTGCCGCTGTTGTAACTGCTGGTGGCCAGGCGTGTTCCATATGCATAGCCCAGGTTTACGGAGGCGACAAAAGTGTTTTCCTTTTTCTGCAGGTCATAGGAGAGATGTCCGAATACCGGGACAAAACTGCCGTGCTGCCAAAGCTCGTAACCTACGCCCAGCCCGAGAAATGCCCGCTCCTGCATCTTGATCCCGTTGATCGTCTGGATCATGAAGATCATTTCATTGTTTTTGCTGGATAAGCGCGTGCCGTTGAACATATCGGTTTGAAATTTCCCGAAACCCAGTCCGGCCCCGACCTCGGTGCGGTTTCCATAAACAGAGAGAAACCCGGTTGGTTGCTGGGCAACTACCGGATCGATCAGAAGGCATGCCAGGAGCAGGAAGAAAGCTGAAAAACGGGCGGAAGGATTTTTCATGGTACGGGGGTATTCGGTAAAATTACTACCTTTCGGCCAAAATTTCAACACTTTTAAGGATGGTTCAACCAGGATCCCTTGCTGCGGATCAGCCGGTTTTTATTCTGAATCCGAATGCAGGAAGCAAGCGGGGAGAGAAGGACTGGCCGAAGATCTGCAGGCTGCTGAAGGAGGCCGGATTTTCAGGAGAATGCCGGATGACCGCCCACCGCGACCATGCCAGTCACCTGGCCCGGGAAGCCGTCATGCAGGGCTGCCGCTACATCGTTGTTATCGGGGGCGATGGAACCATGAACGAAGTAGTCAACGGGATCTTTTCCCAGGATGCTGTTTCCCCATCTGAAGTCAGGCTGGGAATGGTTCCGGTCGGAACAGGCAATGACTGGTGCCGCACCTTCAACATACCCTTTGATTACCCGGGGGCCATCCGGCTCTTAAAACAGCAGAAAACCATACTGCAGGATATTGGGGAAGTGCACTATTACAAGGGCGGACAGGAGCTGACCCGCTATTTCATGAACATTGCCGGGATGGGCTATGATGCACTGGTGGCCAAGAAGACCAACATGATGAAGGACCGCGGCAAAGGCGGACCGCTCACCTATTTCTATTTCATCTTTGCCAGCCTCTTCCAGTTCCGCTTTCCGGAAGCCATCGTGGAGGTCGACGACACGGTCGTATTTGAAGGAAAACTCTTCTCGATGAATGTGGGGATCTGCAAATACAGCGGGGGCGGGATGATGCAGGTGCCCGGCGCCGTGCCCGACGACGGACTGATGGATGTCACCCTCATCAAAAAAACCTCGAAGTTCATGGTGATCCGCTACACCCGCAAGCTATACGACGGCACCCTCGTCAACCTTCCTTTTGTCAGCGCCTTCCAGGGGAAAACCGTCAGGATCACATCCAATGAAAAGATCTATATGGAAGCCGATGGCGAATCACTGGGACACTCCCCGTTTTTCTACGAAATATTGCCCGGAAGCCTAAGGGTTATCGTTGGATGAAAGCGTGATGCGTGATGCGTGACAAGTGACAAGTGACGGATTTATATCCCAATATCCCAATATCTCAATATCCCAATATCCCAATATCCGAACTCCAGTCCCCGCTCTCCTTAATCAGCTGCACCAGTTCCTCCACTGCAACCGCCTCATCGATATTCTTCTTCACCAGTTCCCGTCCTTTATAGAGCATGACCTTTCCTTTTCCCGCACCCACATAACCGTAGTGGGCGTCGGCCATCTCTCCCGGACCGTTTACGATGCAGCCCATCACGGCGATCTTCAGCCCCTTCAGGTGGCCGGTGCGTTCTTTTATCTTTTCAAGTGCAGACTGGATATTAAACAAGGTTCTTGCACAGGAGGGGCAGGAGATGAATTCTGTTTTCGTGATCCGTGCCCCGACCGCCTGCAGGATGCCATAGGCCACGGGAATTTCAAACTCCGGATCTTCCGTAATGGAGACCCGGATCGTATCACCGATGCCATCCGCAAGGAGGCTGCCGATGCCGATCGCCGATTTCAGCCGCCCGTCTTCACCCGCGCCCGCCTCCGTGACCCCCAGGTGTATCGGGTAGTCCATCATTTCCATTTTCATCCGTTCCACCAGCAGGCGGTTCGCCTGTATCATCACCCGGGTGTTGCTCGCCTTCATTGCAAGTACCAGGTTACCGAAATCCAGCGACGCACAGATCCTCGCAAACTCCAGCGATGACTCCACCATCCCCAGCGGCGTATCCCCATAGCGGCTCATGATCCGCTCCGAAAGCGAACCATGATTCGTCCCGATCCGTATAGCCGTACCATGATCTTTACATATCTTAATCAACGGAGCAATCCGATCGCGAATAACTTCCAATTCTGCATCATAATCAGTACTCCCTGAATTTTCGCAATTTCGCAATTTCGCAATTTCGCTATCCGACTGCCGACTGCTGACTGCCGACTGCCGACTGACATAATTCCCCGGATTAATCCTCACCTTCTCCACAATCCCCGCCGCGATCTCCGCCAGCCGTGGGTTGAAGTGCACATCCGCGATCAAAGGCGTTTTATAGCCCCTTTTCCGGAGTTCCGCCTTGATATTCCGCAGATTTTCCGTCTCTTTCTCCCCCGGCACCGCAATACGCACATACTCGCAACCCGCCCCGATCATACGGATCGCCTGCTCAACAGTGGCAAGCGTATCCATGGTATCGGTGTTGGTCATCGACTGCACGCGAATCGGATGATCCCCGCCAAGCGGCACATCGCCGATATTCACCACGCGGGTTTTGAAACGGGAAGGAAGGATGTTGGTCATAATGCGAATTAGGTGATCAAAGATACAAATAAAGGTAATTTACGAATTACGAACTACGAACAACGAAGTCGATCTGATTTCAAAAATCGTTGATCAATATTCGATTGTTCCGCTCGAACTTCCTTTTTTGAATAATCGAATATTGATCAACGATATCTGAAGTTTGATCATCTTTCTTGGATATCCTACGTCGATCCTTCGTCCTCTCTTCGTCCGCTGCATAGGTTTTGGTTAGATAACCCAAAAATAACCCACCCGAAGAGGGGGAGTTGCGAGTTGTAAGTTGTAAGTTGCAAATTATGCCCTGAAAAAGGGCTCAAAATGAGGGAAATAAATGGCGTTTAGGAAAAATATTCAGCTAGATGGCATACCACTCCCACCCGGCCTTACACGGTAATTAATTTCTATCAGCGATTTTTTTTGATTTTGACTGCTGACTGCCGACTGCTGACTGCTGACTGCCGACTATGGGCTCCCAACCGTCTCCACCGCCCTCACAACGTTGCCGGGAAAATCAATGGCGCTGACACTCACCCTGCCGCCCTTCCACAGCGGATTATCCTCCCTGGCTTCATAGATCCAGTGGTCGCCGGGAACATCCACGGCCATACCGCTTTCTACTTCAAAGCCCTGGGCATTCAAAATGGTTACAATCACGGCCGCTACCCTGAACCGGTCATGAGCGCTCACACTGATCGTATCGCCCTTATGTCCGTGGTACTCCTCAAGGTTGATCTCTGCGATTTCGGGATTTCGTAAATAATCGGATATGGCCAGGTTCCAGGCATTGACGCGCTTCGAGGCTTTGCTTTGATAATAGGCAGCCAGTTCAGGATTCGCCCGCACCTTATGCGCCCAGACAGTACCCTTGCCAAAGCGTTGCTGGCAGGCTTTCTGAGCCTTGCTGAATTTCCTGTCTTTAAAGACCGGCAGGCGCGACAATACCGACATGCCATCATAATTGCGGTAGACCATGTTGCCAAACCTGCCGCCAAAGAACTTTACCAGTGAATTCTCTCTAGTATGTGCCATAACTGAAAATTTCTAATTTCTAATGTCCAATTCCATTTTTCATTCTTCTCTTTTCACTCTTCACTTTATAGTAAGACATAAAACCACCCGAAAATGTAACATTGAAATACGTTTTTTTTAAAAAAAAATCACAAATAATTCAAAAGCACCTGTCTAAGACCCACACAAAAGCCTCCCGGTTCTTGTCATGGTCGCTATCCCCTCGCCCCAAAGAGCAGTATAAAGA
>Ga0118677_10002037_pt1 | contig 41534 bp, 32 predicted proteins | sample AliMusrvi5mmetaG_FD_86154 | JGI IMG/M metagenome (GOLD analysis project Ga0118677, IMG submission 86154)
AAAAAACAGCGACTTTTCAAAAGCCTACTGTATGGCGGAATATGCAAAATATTTCCATATCCCGCCACATTAAATGTTTTTTTTACTCTACAAGCATCTCTAATTCCGCTTTTTCAAGCTCGTCAAAGTTCAGGTAGCGATAGATGTTTTCTTCTTTCTCTCCCGAAAGATGCCTGGAGAAAACCTCCATATATTCATCCCTGTTCGGCAGATGACCAAGAAGTGCACATAGTGCGGCAAGCTCTGCAGAACCAAGATATACCTGTGCACCGGTGCCCATACGATTATCAAAATTTCTTGTACTGGTCGAGAATACTACGGCATTATCGGCAACTCTCGCCTGGTTGCCCATGCAGAGCGAACAACCCGGAGGCTCAATACGTGCTCCTGATGCACCGAATACTGAATAATAGCCTTCCTCGATAAGTTTTTTCATATCCATTTTTGTAGGAGGCACAATCCAGAGCTTCACAGGCACTGCTCCCTTGTTCCTTAAAACCTCTCCGAGAGCCCTGAAATGGCCGATATTGGTCATGCAGCTGCCAACAAAGACCTCATCGATCACTTTGGGTCTCTTTTCATCACGAAGAACCTCTGTGAGCGTCATGACGTCGTCAGGATCGTTAGGACAGGCAAGAATCGGTTCGGTGATTTTACTCATATCGATCTCGATAACCGCAGCATACTGAGCATCAGCATCCGGCTCAAGGAGAGATGGTTCTTTAAGCCATGCCTGCATTTTGCCGATGCGACGGTTAAGGGTATCAGCGTCGCCGTAGCCCTCTTCAATCATCTGCTGGAGCAAAGAGATGTTAGAGCTGAGATATTCAATGACAGGCTCTTTATCGAGGCGTACCGTACAAGCGGCGGCGCTGCGTTCAGCAGAGGCATCACTGAGCTCAAAGGCTTGTTCCACCTTAAGTTGCGGCAACCCCTCAATTTCCAGAATACGTCCTGCAAAAACATTTTTCTTTCCTTTCTTTTCCACCGTCAGCAAGCCCCGTTTGATCGCCTCATAAGGAATGGCATTGACAAGGTCACGTAACGTGATTCCTGGCTGAAGCTTACCTGAAAAACGCACAAGCACTGATTCAGGAACATTAAGAGGCATGGTTCCTGTAACTCCGGCAAAAGCTACAAGTCCGGATCCTGCAGGAAATGATATGCCTATCGGAAAGCGGGTATGGGAGTCTGCGCCGGTACCAAGCGTATCAGGCAGTACCATACGGTTCAGCCACGTGTGAATAACCCCGTCACCAGGTTTAAGGGATACACCTCCCCTGCTCTGGATAAAGTATGGCAGGCTTCGGTGCATCTTAATGTCGGAAGGTTTCGGATAGGCTGACGTATGACAAAAACTCTGCATCAGGAGATCCGCACTGAAACTCAATGCCGCAAACTCCTTCACCTCGTCGCGTGTCATTGCTCCTGTGGTATCCTGTGAACCTACCGTCAACGTTTCGGGTTCAACATACATGCCCGGACGTACACCCGGCAAGCCGCATGCCTTGCCGATCATTTTTTGGGCAAGCGTGTAGCCTTTTCCGCTATCCACAGGCTGCTCCGGCTGAATAAACAAGGTGTCTTCACCCAATCCGAGAGCTTTTCTGGCTTTTCTGGTCAGGGTTCTTCCAATAATCAAAGGAATACGACCTCCAGCACGAACCTCGTCAGAAAGCGTGTTCGGTGAAAGATCGAAACGTGCAATGACCTCACCGTTCTTTTCTATCCTTCCATCAAACAGGTAGAGATCAATGACATCCCCCATCTCCATTGCTGTTACATCAGCCTGGATTGGCAAGGCTCCGGAATCCTCCGCTGTATTGAAAAATATGGGTGCTATAATGCTTCCAATCACAACGCCACCGGTTCGCTTATTCGGTACAGCTGGAATATTGTTGCCCAGATGCCACTGAACCGAGTTAATGCCGGATTTTCGGCTTGACCCGGTACCCACTACATCACCAACATAGGCAAGGGGATGGCCTTTTGTTTTCAATGCTGCAATAGTTCCAATCGGATCGGTCATTTTGGTACCAAGCATACAAAGGGAGTGCAGAGGGATATCACTGCGGGTAAAAGCCTCACTGGCAGGAGAGAGATCATCGGTATTGGTTTCACCTGGCACCTTGAAAACAGTAAGTGTCATTTTTTCTGGCAGGAGAGGCTTTGTGGTAAACCATTCGGCGTCTGCCCAGGATGCAAGTACCTCTTCTGCATATCGGTTGGTTTTTGAAAGGCTGACGACCACTTCAAACATGTCATAAACCAGCAGAGTCTTTTTTAACACGAGTGCGGCTTCGCTGCATATTTCAGGGTCGTTATGACTCAGTGCATCGACAAGTGGCTTGACATTATAACCGCCAAGCATTGTTCCTAAAATTCTGACCGCTTCCAATGTATCGATTACACTACAGGAAATATCCCCTTTGAGAATACCGTCAAGAAAAGCTGCTTTTTCAAACGCAGCATCGTCAACACCGGGACTGATATGCTCGCGAAATAACTCAAGCAGGTACTCCTTTTCCTGAACGACATCCTGAGTGAGCAGATCAATAAGAACGCGTGCCTGCTCTGCGGTTAACGGTAAGGGTGGAATACATAGCTTTGCCCGCTCTTCGGTATGTGCACGATATTGTTGTACAAGACTCATAAGGTCAATCTCCTAGTGTTATTGAGGTTTGAAACAAATGTTTGGTAAAAATAATTGGCAGGAAAAATCTGCGGAAAACCACCGCAATAATAAAAAATAAAAATACCATCCAGTACTTTTAAAACCAAAACAACCGACCTTGCTGTTGCTGAGAACGCCGAAGTTCTTTAGGCGAAGAAGCCGGTTATACTTGTTTTCTTTACGTGGAACAGAAAAAAGGAATATTCTGAAAAAAAATCACTATATGATCAGCATACTGTCACCATAACTGAGAAAACTGTATCCCATTTCAAGGGCTTGGTTATAGGCATGCTGCAGATTACCCGGACCAGCCAATGCAGCTGTAAGCATCAGTACGGTAGATCGGGGGGCATGAAAATTGGTAAGAAGAAGATCGATAAGTCGAAACTGATAGCCCGGATAAATGAAAATATCAGCTTCTCCGGTAAGGGCTTCGTCGCCGACAGAACCCGAAAAAGTCATGATGCGTTCAGCCGCATGTTCGAGCGCCCTGGTAACTGTCGTTCCAACAGCAACAACTCTCCCTCCAGAAATTTTAGTCCGGCGGATCTTTTCTGCCGTCTGCAGTGGAATAGAATAAAACTCGCGATGCATGACATGCTCCTCAAACGAATCTACCCTGATAGGAAGAAAGGTGCCAAGTCCAACATGGAGAGCGAGGGTAACAATATCCACACCCTTGCAATGAAGCTTACCAAACAGCTCCTGCGTCATATTCAGTGAGGCGGTAGGAGCAGCAACAGAACCGGGAAATTCAGCAAAAACCGTCTGATAACGCTCCTGATCAACCTCTTCAGCATCCCGCTTGAGATATGGAGGAATGGGCACTCCGCCGAAATGATCGAAAAGATCACGTAACGATCCCGCACCGGATAGAGAAATACGGGCAATCCCCTGATCAACAATTTCAGCAACAATCAGTTCGCGATCGTGTGCGATAAGCCTATCACCTTTTTTCAGCTTTCCACGGTAAAGAACCAGACTCTGCTCATCCTGATGTTTTTCGAGAAGCATCAGCTCTATCCTTCCTCCTGATGGTCTGCTGGCAAATAACCTTGCCCTTACGACCCGGGTGTTATTAAGCACGAGAAGGTCACCTGCCTTCAAAAAAGAATCCAAACCGGCATATCCGGCATGTTCTATTGCGCCTGAGTTACGGTCGAGCACCAGTAGACGGGTCGAGCCCCGCTCCAGAGGAGGATATTTGGCGATCTTTTCTTCAGGCAGTTCGTAATCAAAGTCGACGACCCTCATATGACTCTCAATCTTGCCCGAACAGCTTCGGCATGGGCCTGAAGCCCTTCATAATCAGCAAAAGCGGCGATTTTTTCTCCACTGGTATGCAATTGCCGCTTCGAGTAGGAAATAATCGATGTATGTTTAACAAAGTCACGAACTGAAAGCGGTGAGAAAAATCTTGCTGTACCACTGGTTGGCAGCGTATGATTAGGCCCTGCAAAATAATCCCCGACCGTTTCACAGGAATAACTTCCCATGAAAATTGCACCTGCATGGTGTATACCGGGAAGAAGATCCCAGGGATGTTCAACATGCAGTTCCAGATGTTCAGGGGCTATCATATCGGATACTTCGCAGGCCTCTTCGAGCGACCCTACAAGGACAATGGCGCCATTATGCTGCAGGGAAGAAGCAATGATCTCCCGGCGAAGCATTGCAGGAAGGCGTAAATCGGCGCACTCTCTTACTGAAGCGGCCAACTTTTCAGAGGTAGTGATAAGCACCGCGGATGCATCAGGATCGTGCTCAGCCTGGGCGAACATATCGAGTACGATAAATTCCGGATTGGCTGTTTCATCAGCAATGATAACGACCTCGGATGGTCCGGCTATACTGTCGATAGAGACATGGCCGAACACCTGTTTTTTAGCCAGTGCTACGTATTTGTTCCCCGGACCGGTAATAATATCGACTTTGGGAAGGGTTTCCGTCCCATAGGCAAAAGCGGCTATTGCCTGTGCACCTCCGATTTTGCAGATGGAACCGATGCCGGCCACTGCTGCTGCTGCAAGAATATTCGGATTGATCTCGCCCGATGCATCACATGGAGTGGTGATGAAAATATCCTTTACACCGGCAACTTTGGCAGGCGCCGCATTCATGAGAAGTGAAGAAGGATAGGATGCCTTTCCGCCCGGCACATAAAGCATAGCTTTTTCCATGGGTGTTACCCGCTGACCGAGAATCACACCTCCATCAGCTTCATAAAAAAAACTTTTTTCGACTTCGTGCTGATGAAAACGAACAATATTGCTGTAGGCTTCTTCAAGTACCTCGAGAAACCCGCTATCTGCATGTTCATATGCATGCTGTATTTCCTCTGAAGACACCATCATATCCTTAAGCCGGACTCCCTGGAACCTCTCAGTGTAGTCCAGAACAGCATGGTCACCCTGCTGCCGTACATTCTTCAATATTTCATCAACTGTAGATTGCACCGAAACATCATACGTTACACTTCGGCTGAGTTGCTGTTTTAAAGCTGAACGTTCTTCAGCAAAACGATAGAGGGGCAGCACTTGTTACTGATTTTTGGTTATCGTGAATTCAAGAACTCGCTTGTAATAATGTACTCAATAGCTCTATTTATCGGAACCCCTGCAACTGCAGAGAGAAGAGGAAAAATTGCTGAAAAAAAGAACCATCAAAACACTCTTTTCATTTGAAAAAAAAATTCCATTAACTACCTTAAGGGTTCAGTTAAAACCTTGGAATATAGCCTGAATAAGCTTCTTTCCAAGCCACTATGAGTTACACATCGAACCATGTTAAGATGAGCTTTTTCAGCAATCTGTTCAGAGATATAGCAATTGATCTCGGAACAGCAAATACATTAATTTTTATCCGGGGCAAAGGCGTTGTTTTAAATGAACCATCAATTGTCGCCCGAGAACGCAATACGGGGAAAATTGTTGCGATCGGCCATGAAGCACTTCTCATGCATGAAAAAACCCATCCCGGAATTATTACAATCCGCCCTCTCGCAAGTGGAGTTATTGCTGATTATGAAGCAACGGAAGAGCTGATCAAAGGACTGATCAATAAAACAAAAACTCAATTTTCATTCGGTATCCGTCGTATGGTGATCGGTATACCTTCGGGCATCACGGAGGTCGAAAAGCGCGCTGTACGCGACTCTGCCGAACATGTGGGTGCCAGGGAGGTTTATCTTGTGACTGAACCAATGGCAGCGGCAATTGGTATCGGTCTTGACGTCAAGGAACCGATGGGCAATATGATTGTCGATATCGGTGGAGGTACAACGGAAATTGCCGTCATTTCTCTCGGCGGCATTGCATCCGGCGAATCACTGAGGGTTGCGGGAACCGATATCACCAACGCTATTATGCGTCACTTCCGCAAGGCATACAGTCTGGCCATCGGTGAACGCACAGCTGAAGATGTCAAAATAAAAATTGCATCGGCCTACAAACTTGAAAAAGAGATGACCATGATGGTCAGGGGCAGAAACCTTGTGACCGCACTCCCCGAAGAGCGAGAAGTGAACTCAGCCACCATAAGGGAAGCCATTGCCACCCCGATCAGCCAGATCATCACATCGATTAAAAAAAGTCTTGAGGTGACCAAACCTGAACTATCGGCAGATATTCTCGACCGAGGTCTTTTCCTTGCCGGAGGCGGAGCACTGATCAAAGGGCTTGATAAAAAAATCAATGAGGAGACCAGACTGGCGGTACATATCAGCGAAGATCCACTGACTGCGGTGGCGAGAGGTACAGGAGAGGTGCTAGAAAACCTTGAAAAATACCGCAGCGTACTCCTTTCGACCAAACGCTACTGAAAAGAATCCGACACATTATCCCTCTTCAAGAAGCCTTGTGTAATACTCTTCATACTGTTCAACAAGCGAAGCTGTTTCGAAATGCTTCGCTTGAAGAATAGAGGCTTCGGAACAATCAAGCCAATGGCCGTAGTCTGTAAGAAGAAGCAGGGCTTTCTCTGTCATACCCTCAATATCTCCAGGAGCAAGAAGATAACCATGAACCCCTGGAACAATAAATTCAGGAAACCCGCCTGCCAGGGTGGCCACAACCGGCACTCCACAGGCCATAGCTTCGAGAGCTGCAAGACCGAATGACTCCGCATTACTGGGCATCAGCATAAGATCGGCAATAGATAGCAGCGGAACAATAACCTCAAGTTTGCCGAGAAACCTGACCCGATCTGCAATTCCCAACTCCCGCACGAGAATCTCAGCTTCACTGCGTTCGGGACCGTCACCGACAAGAAGCAGTGTTGCATTAATTTTTCGGCTTATGGCATAAAAAATCCGGATAATATCACCAATACATTTCACCGGTCTGAAATTGGAGATATGAATGACTATTTTTTCATCCCCAATACCCAGCTGTTCACGGATTTCCTGTTTTGGAGAGCGAAAAAAAAACGAGGTGTCGACAAAATTGGAAATCACCGTAATATCCTTTTTCGGGCTGAACATTCTGACGGTTTCATCCTTCAGGTACTCTGAGACAGATGTTACCCCATCAGACTTGTTGATAGCAAGACGGACAACATCCTGCATCCCCCGGTCGGCACCAACAACTGTGATATCAGTGCCATGCAGTGTCGTAGCGATTTTGAAACACTTCGAATGGGAACACTTGTCATCGAGCATCTGTCGGGCAAGTATGGCACTGAGAGCATGTGGAATAGCATAATGTGCATGCACCACATCGAGATTTTCATAATAAGCGACCTCAGCTATTTTTGAAGCAAGAGCAAGGGAATAAAAAGAACACTCAAAAAGAGGGTAATGCTTGAGTTCGACCTCGTGGTAGAAGATATTTTTTGAAAAAGTACCAAGCCGAAAGGGTACCGATTGGCTGAAAAAATGAACCGTGTGACCTTTGGCTGCCAGCGCCTTGCCAAGCTCAGTTGCAATTGCCCCGCTGCCTCCATAGGTAGGATGACAGATAATACCTATTTTCATAAAGTATGGTTGTGTGTGTGGTTTGAATATAACAATATATGCAGGTAATAGTTGCTTTTGCACATAACGGCATTTGCAGAGGGAGCTGTATGTCGGTACATTCAACATCGAGACGATGTAAAGATAGAAACATTATTGACGCATAAAGAGAGGGATGGAAAACAGTCTGAAAAAACAAAAGGTAGCTCTAAGCTCAGTAGCAGCAAGCCTCCTGCTTACCGCCATGAAACTGGTGGTTGGCATCATAACCGGCAGCATCGGCATTATTTCTGAAGCAGCGCATTCAGCTCTTGACTTCGGCGCTGCGGGTCTTACTCTGTTTGCGGTCAGAATGAGCGATAAACCTGCCGACAGTAAACATCACTATGGGCATGCCAAGGTGGAAAGTGTTTCGGCACTTATCGAAACCGGACTGCTTATTGTTACAAGCGCATGGATCATTTATGCCGCAGTTGACCGCCTGAAAGGAGGAACCGTCGAATTAGAGGTCACATGGTATGCATTTGCCATTATGATCATTTCCATCATTGTTGATTTTTCGCGGTCGAGAGCGCTGAAAAAAGTTGCAAAAGAGACCAACAGCCAGGCACTTGAAGCTGATGCACTTCACTTCAGCTCTGATATTCTCAGCTCGGCTGTTGTCCTCGTCGGTCTTATTTTCGTGCGAATGGGTGTTGCCTGGGCAGATGCTGCAGCGGGTATTGCTGTCGCCCTGTTAGTAGGATGGGCAGCTTTCAAGCTCGGGAAAAAAACAATCGATATCTTGATTGATGCTGCACCGGAAGGCCTTTCGGAACGGATTGAAGAGATAACCATGACCATCGACGGAGTAATTGCCATCGATAAACTCAGGGTAAAACCTACAGGCCCTCAAGTATTTGTTGAAATGGTCATCTGTGTAAACAGAACCTTGTCGGTCGAAAAAGTTCAACAAATCTGCAGAAATATTGAGCAGAAGGTACGTGAAAATTTCCCCGTGGCTGATTTTACCATCAATACCAAACCTATTGCACTCAACAACGAAACGATAGCCGAACGGGTGCACGTGATTGGTCTTAATCACAACCTTCACGCCCATAACATTTCGACAAACCTGACCGACAAAAACAAGCACATTACCTTCGATGTTGAAATTGACCACCAGCTTACCATAAAGCAGGCACACGATACGGTTAACGCACTTGAAGAGGAACTGCACAGGGAGTTCGATGAAGAACTTGATATCTGTATCCATATTGATCCGCTCCGAAATGATGAGCATAGTACCAGTTCCCTTCCCCCTGAAGAAGAAAAACATGTGCGCGACATCATTGTCAATGTCGCACATCACATTGACAATGTTCAGAACGTCCACGACATCCTGATCAGGAAAAATGATAAGCAGAAGCTTTTCATTACACTTCACTGCTCATTTAACGATGAAGTGCTTCTGGAGGAGGTTCACTCACTCACAAGCCGCCTTGAAGGAGCAATTTACCAGTCCCTGCCTGACGCCTACCGTGTCATCATCCACGCAGAACCGCTGTTTGCATAACCATCGGAGGCTACCATGTCGGAGATAGGAGTAATAGGGGACATCCTATATTGAAACCACCAAACGCAAAGTTTTACCGGTTACACAATAATCCTACCGGTGCATTGCAAAGCATGAAAAAAAGAGGCGGGTTGCTCACTTTCGCGGAATCTCGTACCTTATCGTTATCTGGTATTCGACATGCTGATGAACGGCTGTCAAGCATCCTTTGTCCAGGTTACGAGATTCGAGTGAGAGTCCCTAATTACATTTCTAAAACAAAAGTGTTATAATATACCCTAAAAGGCGGTGGGTATATGGCACGACAAGCAAGTGGTAAGGACGTTTTGGAAAAGGCAAAGAAAATATTGGCAAATGCTCGGACAGTAGAAGAGCTGCGCCAGGCACAAGCGGTGATCATGCCACTGGAATACGGCTTATCCATGGACCAGGTAGCCGCTGCTCTTGGAATTTCAAAGGGTTGGGCCTGTCAATTGAGGATGCGTTTTATACAGGCTGGTGGCCTGCCAGCAGAAACAAAACCAAAGCGGGGTGGACGCCGGCGAGAAAATATGAGCAAGGAGGAAGAGACTGCCTTTCTTGCTCCTTTTTTCGATAAAGCTGCACGTGGTGGGATATTGATTGTCAGTGAGATCAAGAGGGCACTGGACGAACGAATGGGTCGTAAAACGGCGCTGGCTTCAACCTATAATCTTCTGCATAGGCACAACTGGCGAAAGCTTGCGCCGGACAAGAGACATCCGAAAACTGATGTCGAAGCGCAGTTGGAGTGGAAAAAAACTCCCGGACCTCCTCTCCCTGATCAACACGGAATGGCTTGGCACCAAGCCACTGCGTGTGGTGTTTCAGGATGAAGCACGTTTTGGTCGTATTACCGAGACGCGACGATGCTGGTGTCCGCGACCGGTTCGACCGCTGAGTATGGCCATGGTGACCCAGGAGTACACCTATGCGTATGCAGCCGTGACGGTGAGAGATGGGGCGCTTGACACGTTGATCCTGCCGACTGTCAATAGCAGATGCATGCAGATATTTCTCGATGAAATATCATTCAGGCACCCTGAAGACAGAATAGTGATGATCTTGGATGGGGCTGGTTGGCACAAGGCGACCACGTTAAAAACTCCGGAAAATATGCGCTTGATTTCATTGCCGCCTTATTCTCCAGAACTCAATCCAGTCGAGCACTTGTGGGACGAACTTCGCGAGAAAGCTTTCGGAAATGTTGTCTTCGACAGCTTGGATGCTCTTGAAGACCACTTGGAGGCTTCGTTAAGGATGATGGAACATGATACACCAAGAGTCCATTCTATCGTCGCGTGGCCCTGGATAATGAATTCATTATTGATATAGAAATGGAATAAGTGTCCCGCACGAGGTCATCGCCTCAACGTTCATGAAAACAGGTACTCCCGCCGAATCCCAAGCTTTTCAGCTGTTTGTCAGCTGTTGTTTAGTTGCTCATAGGCAAACATCTCTTTTTTCTTCATCAAAGTCCAGGCTATTACCAGCATCTTTGCTGCAAGTTTAACCAGTATTACCGCATAGATCCCTTTCTCGCGTTCTCTGCCCTGTAGTTTTCTGGCAAACCAGTTGCTGAACAGGTTGTTTCTGTGTGACGCTACTAAAGCAGCCTGACAAAGAGCAAAACGCAGGTCAGCCTGTCCTTTTTTGGAAATTACCGGTGTCGCTTTAGCTGATGGTTTCCCACTGCGCGATGCACTCAGGTCAAAACCAGCAAGCTTGATCACCTGTTTGGCATGATCAAACCGGTATGGATCACTGACATATGCAAGTATTTTTGAGGCTGTGTCCGGCCCAATCCCCGGAATACTCAGCAGGTATGGGTATTCTTCAATCCTTGAGCATAAGGTCTGGATGACCTTGTCGAGTTCTTGTATCGCTATTGTGATACCCTGTAATTGCTTGTTCAGAACATTGCCTTCATAGACTGCAGCAACTCCTGCGTTGCAGCCAATCGACTTTTTAGCACTTTGCCAGATTTGGTATAAGAGCTCATCCTGTTTCTTGTTTTTTCGGGTGAAGACAACGGTATTATAAAACGTGTCATACTCCATTCCTGAAATCATTACAGGATCACAACAGTTGCCGATAACCGATAAACTGACCGTTTGACAGGAATTGATATACTGGTCCATTTCAGGAAAGTAAAGTGCCAATAGGTTGTTCCTGATGCGAGTCTTTAGTCCATGTTCCTCTTTTTTGAGCTTTTTCTTCAGGCTCAGCAGTTCACGAAGATCACGAATTGATTCCGGTGGAAAGTCGTAGAATTGGCATTTACCTTGAGCAATCAGATCAGCAACATTAGCTGCATCTTTTCGATCATGCTTATCCCATCGATTGTCCAGTAATTCACGGTTCTGTTTGACCGCATTTCCGGATACCTGTACCAAATGTAATCCCTGCCGGATCAGATACTCTGCCAATGGTTTGTGATAGTTAGCGGTTGGTTCTACCCCGAAAACCACGTGTTCACAATGGTGCTTCAAGCGCAATACCTCCACTCTTGAGGTCAGCAGGTCAAAACCTTCTTGGTTGTTCTGAAAAATCAGTTGTTTGCAGAGAGTAGCTCCGTTAGCTGACCCGATGAACGCATAATGCTTCTCTTTGGCAATGTCTATTCCCACAATTAAATGGTTGTTTGAACCTCGGATGTTGGTTCTCAATTGCCGATAAGCCGCCAGTCTTTCAGATTCTGATTGCATAACATCCTCCTTTTCAAAGGGTTATAAATCAATCAACTCCCTTTCATATTACCATAGGATGTTATGAATCGTGCCCATCTGAGTACAAGCACTATATAACGTTCATGACTATTTACACTTCAACCCTAATGATTTCGGCGAAGAATCTGGTTCACTGCCGAAGCAGAAATACCAAGCAATCGAGCAGTATCAGCATACGATAACCCAAATTCAAGCACAAACTGACGGGAAAGTTCTTTACGCACTTGCGTGCACTCCCTACGCTTACTCCCTGTCTGTAACGCCTGCGATGTAATTCCCGCCTTTTCACACCTTTTCTCCAAAGCTTCCATGGCATTTGCTCTGGTCGATGAAACTGGCACAAGGGTTTTCACTGTTTCTTCCGCTTCATAAAGTATTTCCTTGACGAACTCACCACAGCCAAGTATCCGCTCATCGCAGAACTGTTTTTCTGCACGCTGTCGCAATGACAACACCTCCGACCATCCACCTGCAGAGCGCACCAAACCGCCACCGGTCAGCTCAGACTGCTTTCTCAGTCTGCTCTGCTCAAACACAAATTCCTGATATGCTTTTTGTGCCATTCCTTCATCTTCGCCAAAATAATGGAGCACATATTCACGATCCTGCCAGTCACAGGTTATCCTGTTCATAATAACAGCATGACCACACCAGGGGTAACAGTTGAGCTCCTCCAATGATCTAACAAGTCCGACTCTCAATGGGTTGAGGTGGATATAACTGACCAGTTTTAGAAAATACGGCTCCTCTTCGCAGATAATTGACTTATATCGATTCTGAAACAAATGCCCGTGCCGAAAATGACGGCGATTGTACAAGATTGTATAGCCGGTCAAAAACTTTCGCATAAATAAGGAGAGGCCGGCTTCTCCGCTTTTCAACAAAAAATGAGCATGATTAGTCATTGTTCCCCTGCGTCTGCTGTTGAGCGCTCTGGTCGGAACCCATAGGAGTAGTTTCGGCAACTGGTTCCAGTGCCAGAAGGTAATGAGCCTGCATGGCACGGTCTTTCATTGTCGGAATACCGAGAGGTCGTGTTTTGCCCTTCTTTTTCGGAATAAGAACTCTCCGAAGTAGGAGCGGCTAGCCTCTTCGTTGCAAAGATGCTATCGCATTGGTCTTTGCTTTTGATGTACTCCAGATAACCTTATCAACTCCGGGAGTGTTTTTCCCCCGGTTTTCCGTTACCCGTTTGATGGCTAATGCTTTGCCGCTGAAAGAATGGGTCAGCAACCATTGCAAGGCTTTTACCTTGCCGTAGCGGCCCTCCCGTGTTGCCTTTACAATACGAGCCTGCAGCTTCTTTACCTGTCGCTGAATTTGAGACCAGTTGATCACAGCCCAGCCTTGGGCGGAAGGCGCACATACCGATAAATCAGTATTCATTTGCATTCTTCCTGTTAAAAAAAGTTCTCCAGATTTCTTGTAAAGCGAGACCATAAGGAAGTCAGCCCATTTTCATGTGGAGTGATGTTGCAACCCCTATCCACCCCATTACAGGGTGGCATTCGTTTCCCGACTTCATACACAAAAACCTGCAAACCCAATAAAGACAGGGGTATGCCTTTGAAACAAGGCACTACAAGGCAGTAATTTTCAAAGAGCATTACATCATCAAAAACGGTGTGGCGCTGAGTTTTTCACCCATGACCTGATAAATCTTCTGGGCGTGCAGGGTGGGTTTTGACGGGATGCCATATCGACTTCCCTTGGTTTTGTGTATCAGGATACTTTGCTGTACATGTACCAGTTCATTGCGGATAATTTCTGGTGACAAGGGTTGATATTGCAGGTTTACCCGGTACGATAAATGTCGGATACACACCAACGCCATAAAACAGAGGGCCACATGCGCCTGAATTCGTCTCGGTGTCCAATGATAGATCGGACGGACTCGCAAGTCATGTTTGGTTAACCGGAATGATTCTTCGATCTGCCACAATCCCCGATATTGCTCAAAAGCTTCTTTTGCTGGCATGGTTTGAACATTGGTGATGACACCATGCAGCCCATCCCACTGTTCCGCATACCTGATTTTTTCTTCATCAATCTTCACTGATTGCTGCTTCTCTATCTTCAGATATTTCCGATAGGAGGTGTTACTGATAAACGATTCAGGATTTTTCGATTTAGCAATTTTCTTCTGCATTTTGACCAGCGCTTTTTGGCGGTCATGCGCATCTTTTCTTGCCCGTTTTTCCGTGTAGTTGACCAACAGTCGCCGTTCTCCCGGCAATGCTATCTCTTTGAACAGCATTTTATCTTCCTGCTGATAACTGTCTTTATCCAGAATCTGCTTCTTGATACTTTCAGGTTGGCTCTTCAAGCGTGCAGCAACAATGTACTGCTTTTTACTCTGCTCAAGCAGATCAAGGTTATCCTTCGAGAGCAATCCACCATCGGCAACGAACACCACACGGTCAACCTCAACCATGCTTTCCAGATGTGCTATAGCATCTTTGAGTGTATGACCTTCCCACGTTGCTCCATTGTAAAGTCGGTATCCAAGCGGAAGCCCTTGCCTGGTCACCATCATGGCAAGTAATACCTGGCTTTCACTGAACTTATGTTCCTTGCTCATGCCCTTTTCCCGCAGCTCATCCTCAGTAAAAGACTCAAAATACAGGGTCGTGCAGTCATAAAAAACAACATCGATTTTCTCAGCGAACAATCCTGTCACCGCATCCCATGCTTTCTTCTGGATCCGTTCCAGACTTTGTTCATCAACATAATCCAGCGTCCGGTACACCGCATTCAAATCAAGTTTGATCCCGAAGTCTCGTTCCAGATCGATGAGGCTCTTGCGTTTGCTGGCCGGATTGGCAATTCTGGCCATCACCAGATGTTTGATTGTCTTGGCCGCTTGTACCCGCCGTGCAGGGTCACCGACCACACGGTCAAAACCAAGCTCATCAAACAGCTTGCCATAAATTTCATGGATGCCGACGACCACACGGCTTTCTTCCCGAAGCTGCTTCAAATCTACCCGCAACGGCTTATCTGGCGACAAGTCAGCCTTTTTTCGTCCTTCGATAGTCATTCGAGCCAATTCATCAGGACGGAAGAGTGCCGGAGCGGATTGTTCCTCAAGCCGAGCTTTAATAAACTCGGCAACTTCTTTCAATCGAACCAGCTCATCATCATTCAAAGCAATGCCAATATGACGGATAATGCGCTGAATGACCTTGTCGCCAACGCGTTCACTGGCAACAATCTGTACGGCTTGCCTTGGTGAATTCGGTGTTGATTTGACTCGGACGAACATGGAGCATGCTAATACAATGAGAAAGACTTTATCAGAAAAATACAAAAAAAGAAACAAAAAACAAAATATATATTTCATTAGGCACTACAACGACAAAAACAAAAACACCCCTTGATTTTATTGGCTTTCCGGGGATTCATGGCTGCTGCATGTATGAAGTCGGGTGTTGCAACCCCTATCCACCCCATTACAGGGTGGCATTCGTTTTTTCCTTAATCCTGCACCCGCAGCTTCATGGTCGTTCCTTGCGGTTCGATTGCCCGAAATATTGGGCGAAGCTATGGGCTTACCGTGTTCCGTATAACGAATATGCGAGTGAGTTAGGCTCCATCTTTTCACCGGCGGGGGTTGTTGGCCGTGTAAACTTAAGGCAAATAAGTTTTGCCTACCCGCTTACCTTTTGGTTCAAGCGAAACAGTAGCTTGAGCTTGTTGTAGTCACGATGTTTATCGATGATTCACTTTCGTTAGCCATGTCACTCTGCCCTTTGACCCTCTCCGCCTGCTACTGGCAGACTCAGCATTCCCTCACGGGTTCGCCTACAGTTTCCTGCGAGTACGTTTCCCGACAGCTTCACACAGGGTGATTACTCATCCCACATGTGCCGGTGTGGCCAACTGACGGCACAGTTGGTCTGTTTTATCAGACAACTCCACTACAAGATTTTAACGTCGCACAGACTCTTTCATTCTCTACTCTGTACCGGTTTTAATCGGTGCTTACTGATGTCCCCTAATCGCGTTCGCAAAAAACAGAGGTTTTCTGGCAGTCACTATGTAGGTGGGAATGGGCTTTCTACTGTTTTTTCTGTTAGAATAGCTTTTCCGTTTTTCCATCCAGTATCATCTCGATCTAATTCGTATGCATTCATAATGATTACCGCGGGGAGCTGATCAGCCTTGGAAAAAATCTTTTTCTTTTCCTTCTCATGATAAGACGCAACTTTTACATCGTAGTGAATGACTTTATTTTCACCGAGCACAGCTTTTTTGACATCAGACTCTGCGTACCTTTCCATTTTATTATTTGCACCTATTGTAATTGGAGTGAGATTCTTCTTTATCCCTGGCCCGTGAACATGATGATTTAAGAGATGCCCACGGGCGTATTTTCCAGGAAAACTAGCACTCACCTCTTTCCAAAGCGTTGATTCCTCAAAAGGTTTACTTCCAACCTCACCTGTAGCAGGAGGATTTATAGACAACGGTTCAGCTGTTATGGATTGGCCATCTTCATTATTGGTATTCCAAGCTTTTAAAACTGTTATTGGAGGAGAGCCTACGCCGCTGAGTTGAGAGAGCAGCTTGACTATTTCTTTGAAAACTGTACTAATCTTTTCACCATCATTTTTATTGAAATCACTTCTGCCACGACGAGTGCCATTGTTGGTCTTGATGTTTTCAATGTCAACTCCCTTCTGTTGTATTGCTGCAATAATGCCCTTCTCCTTGTCATCTTTCGGTATGAATTCTGAGAGAAAAGTTGCCAGTGGACGTGGTGTTGATTCAATAGTAAGTACAGCGGAGGTTTCCTCACCGTTAAATGAGAGGGTGTGCTTTTCACCAGCAGAGTTAGTGAACCCTATACGGTTTTTCCACCATGTTGAAACCGCCTCTTTTACCTTGTTCAGTATCTTCCCCAGCCAAGCCACAATCTTGTCTAGACCCTTATCAATCGGCTTACGGATTTTCTGGATAATTCCGACAATCTTGTTCGGAATGCCTCCCAGTCCTGCAAACTTCGCCAGGAAGGCGATCACCACCGTTAGTGTGTTCGCCATAGTCAGTTCGACTTTCTTTGCCGCAGCATCCACCTGACCTGACGCAATCGCCGATATTGAGTCTATGAACGACGCCACAACCGCAGCAATCTGTTTGATCTTCTCGATAAAGAATGTGATCGTGTTATAGATTGCGATAATCGCCTGAATCACCGCACCCGCCGGATTCAACATGCTCACGAGCTTCGTGACTGCCGCTTTTACGATCTCCGTCGTGACCATCTGCGTGACTTCTGAAATGAGCATGTCTTTCAACTCGGTCAGTTCTGCCTTGATCTGCTCCCACGCTGCCGCCGGACCATCATTGACGAGCGTCACCAGAATCCCTGCGGTTTTTTCGAGTCCGATCAGCACCGGTTCGGGAATAATCTTCACCAGTTTGCTTCTTATGTTCTGCCACGTCAGGCCTAACACCGATAGCACCAGCTTGATAATTTCCATTAGGCTGAACGACTTCGGAATATAAACCCCAGCCTCAGCCAACGGCCCAACCAGCCACTTTATCAGCGCAGACTTTAAATGTTCAAGGATGTTATTCGCAAACATCTCGAACCCAAGTTTGGCAGCCCTTACCAGATTGCCGACAAATCCGATTGGGTTCTTCAGGATAGTAGTGAATGCTGCTTTGGCTTTGGTGATATAGGGTATGACATCGGGTGCAACAACGGAGAACAGAATTTCAAGCAGGCTGATCACCTGATTGAGCGCCCAACTAAAAAAGTCGCTGGCAATATTGACAAAGGCTCCCACAATTTTTGTAAAGGCACCCACAACGGTAATAATATCCTGGAACGTCAAAGAGGTGATCGTCTGAATAATCTTTTGCGGAATAGATCTTGCTAAGCCTAACAAACCAGATAATGCACCCTGGAACCATACCCAAGCACGATCGATGGCTTTGCCTTTCTTGATATTTTCCCAGATTTCCTCTTGGCCGATGAGCTTCATAAAGCCCGCAATGAGGATTTCTGGCGTGCGGGGCACCTGTTCACCCGTAATCGGGTCTTCGCCGAGAAGCGCTCTCAGCAGGTCATAACCACGGGTGTCCTTCGCCAGTGCAGCCAAAGGCTTAAGAATGGCGTCTTTGACCATCTTGAGTACCTCGATGACGACAGAGCCACCAAAGGCCATCAACTGCACGATGGGAGCAGTAAATATAAGCTTAGCTCGTTCCCACACGCCGCCGAGGTCAAAAATATCGGACCAACTTAGCGAATCCATGAAGCGTTTCAGACCAGCAACAATACTACCGCCAATGTCTCCGAGGACGGCTAGTTTTTGTTCCACCCAAGCAGCGGCTTTTTTGATAACACCGTGGTTGTCAAGCGCTTGAGTAATAAAGTTCCCCCCCGGAATCAACTCGATCAATGCACGCAAGATGTTTGCTGCATTCCGGTCTGTTGAACGCATATTGATGGGGTTAAAGCCCATTATGATAGTCAGCAACCTGAAGCCGGGAATATTGTAGGCCCACTCGGCGAATTTGTCCAAAGCGCTCTGGATGCCAATGCGCTGCACTTTCGGCGGCGCTGTGGTCGTTGTGACCTGTGGGCTACGCTGTACCGCGTGCCCCTGCTGAATCGTATGGGTCAGTTCATGCGCCAGCAGTCTCTTACCCTCACTACTGCCAGGCTGGTATTGGTCACGGGAGAAAAAAATATTATTTCGATAGGTGAAGGCTCGGGCACTTAACTGGTTGCTAAGGATTGCCGATTCCTGGTTGCTATGGACTCGCACATTACTGAAATCGGCATTGAATCGGGGTTCCATATAGCTACGAACATCGCTGGAAAGCGGCTGGCCACCGGATGGCGATTCGATGCGGCTGGAATTACTTGAACTGAACGATGAATTAACATCCGAAGATTTTCTTTGAATATATGGCGTAATCTGCGAGGCAAGAGGCTTGCGTTGGACCCGCTTATCACCCTTTTCACAATCCGCACACTTCCGCTGCGCAAATGGCGCTGCGGGCATGCGCATGACTTTATCGGCAACTCTGTCGGCCTCGTGTTCAAGAGGATCGTTGACGGCGCCAATCTCTAATTTCCGCTGAATAGCAAGCCCTTTTCCAGCTCCTGCTGCTGGGATAGTCCTGGATTTATCGGCACCGGCAGTTGATTGAGGTGCAAACATAGATAAGGGTTTTTAAAGAGTTTTACCTTCTTTTCTATACTCCTTCTTGATGCCTTCCACAAGGTCGTCGACCTTTATTATGTTATCATTGCGATTAAGGGTCATCAGAGATGCGTATTGAACCACGTTCATGATTGAGCCGCCTGCAAGCTCATATTGCTGGGCTATTCGCTCCAGTTCTTCCTTGATTGGTGGTTGGCATGCAGAACTGAAGGCGTTGTTCCAGATTCTCAGGCGCTCTCTCGGCTGTGGTTTCTGAAAATGGATAATGGATTGCAGTCGACGGGTAAACGCATCGTCAAGATTATTGCGCATGTTGGAGGCAAGAATCACGAGACCCGGAAAGTCTTCAAGCCGTACCATGAGATAGGCTATCTCCTGGTTGGCGTATTTGTCGTGCGAGTCCGAGATAGCTGTTCGTTTTCCAAACAGGGCATCGGCTTCATCGAAAAAGAGTATCCAGTTTTTATTTTCCGCTTTTTTAAAGACCTTTTCAAGATTTTTTTCGGTCTCGCCAATGTATTTGGATATTACCATGGAGAGATCAATACGGTAAACATCAAGGTTGAAGAGTTTGCCCAACAGTGACGCGGTCAGGGTTTTACCTGTTCCTGGAGGGCCGTAAAAGAGCGCTTTGTAGCCGGGTTTCAGTTTTTTATCCATCTCCCAATCTTCATACAGCGTGTGTCCATGCTGCAGCCAGATTCGGATTTCATCTAACTGACGGGCGGTGAAGTCATCCACAACCAGATCAGGCCACTGCATTTTGGTACTCAGTCGTTTTGCCGGAAACTCTATGCTGAATTGCGGCGTCCGGAGGGTGCCGGTGGTGAAGAAATCGACATATTCTTGCGAAATAGTAATTGAACTGCTGTGAACAGGTTCATTGCCAACATTTCCATGATCGAGGGTGATGATATTATGAGCCAGAAGCAGATGGTCGGGTTCAAAAAACCTGTACAATCGGAACCGATGATCTAAATCATTGCCTGCCAAAATAAACAGAGCCGTTTCAATGGTGGGGATGAATCCACTGTGCCGTTCACCTTTTACTCCGCCAAATTCAGTATATCCACGCCCAATCTCCTTGTTGAGAGAGAAAAAAAAGTCCAATAAATTCGGCTGTACATGTGGAATGATTGCCAACGTCAACAGTAGACGCTCCTCGGTATTCAGGTTGTAGTACTTTACAAAATCAGCATACACTGAGTAGTCGTTGATCAGATCAGGAGGAGAAATATCAGTTGAGGGTTTTTCCGATGCAGTATGCTGTTCATGGACTCTATCATCCTTGGCTGTCACATGCTGTCGCCCTATAATGAGCTCTAAAAAGTTTTTAGCTTTTTCCTCGACTTCTTCCGGCACCGAAATATCCTTTTGAGGAAAATAGGTCTGAAGTTTGGCGTTAACCACATGCGCGAACCATGTTATCTCGCGTTCAAGAGTTTCGGCATTTCGGTTCAGTTGATCGTCTTTAAGTATCCCTTGGGTAGACAGCACTTCTTCATGTTCCATAGCTGGTTGATTTTACCATTCTGTAAAGATTATAGAGCTGTTCCATGGCAGGCTAATGGTAGAGTAACCCCAGGGTATGCTATCGAGCAGTACATCGAGCGTTTTTCGCTCAACTTGTAAGAGCCACCCTTTTTCTGTTCGGGTTACTATCCCGTCACGCTTGAGAAACGTCTCACGGAAGCCGTTAATGGAGGTATTTTTAAGCGCTTGCCAATGCCCAATCACAGATGCCAGCAAAACTTCCGCTTCTTTTTTTTCATTTTCCTCTAATACAACATCAAGCGGGATTGGGAATTCTGTATCCAACCCACAGAGGAGTTTTTCAAGCGTCAAATTATATTCGGGTTCTTTCTGCTGCCCGGAAGCGAGGAATTTCAGTAGATGAATAGCCTTATATTGGGCATCGATGCTTTTCCATTCAGAACCGTCGAGTAAATTCAGTTCGCTGAAAAACGGTTTTAAGAATGGGGCCAACACAATAATCCCCGCATGCCTCACCACGTATTTTTTTAACTCTTCGTTATCCTCAATGTTGTCGTGGAGAGTTCTATCTTGAGCTGCAGCTTCAATTTCTTCAGAAGATATTGTTGTGTCCGAGCCTCCTAAAAAAATGTTACTCCCAATGTTGGAGAGAGCATCATTGAGTGTTGACATTGCAGTGGCATTTCCTGATACAACTTTTGCGACATGATCTTTGAAAATGAGCAAAACAAAACGGTTATTCCCGGAATGCTGAAAAAGCAGCGATGCATTGTTAAGAAGGATGTTCTGAATAGCATCGTTTTGTTGTATCGATTCACAAATTCCCGGATCTACTCCCCTGTCATATAGTTGCGCTATCCAGAGAGTGAATAATGATTTTGCGTTGTTGAACTCCTCAAAAAGCGGCAAGATGAGAGCTTTGATTTCATTATTGAGCTGTAAAACGACACGGTGCCAAAGTGCTGGATTAAAACGGTGGTTATAAAAAAATTGCCGTAGCGATTCTTGCTGAGTAACAACCACTCGCTGAGTGAGCTCATCGACATCAAGTTTGGATTCATCTGCCCACCAAGGCAAGGTTCCATGTTGCAGAAAAAATTGTACTAATTCCAACTCGGATAACTGCCTGGAAGCCTCTCTTTGCCCGGAGGGAATTTCAGAAAGCTTTTGGGTAAGTTCCTTTTCAAATTTAATCAGGAAAACATGAGCAAATTCTGAGGCAAAAGAGTTGGATCTAAACTGACCAAGATCAATCTCCAGTTTATCGATTCGGATAGACTCTTCTTCACTGACATATTTTGAACAAACCCGGTCTATCACCTCGGCGATTTGTTCCTGGTAAGTCTGCGAAAAGTTATGACGTACATTAAGTGCCATATCCTCATCAGTGCATTGGATTTCAAATTGCAGACAGTTGACCAGATGTGTCATGTTCACTCTCGTTAAGATGCATTCTCCCTCTTGTTCACCGTTGAAGGCGGTTGACAGTCATCCTCGCAGCAACCGCAGGAACGTAATGAGTTGAGCGCATCGACCAGCGGATTGACCTTTTCGTAGGTCGGCATTTCCGTCTGTGCCATTTCCTGCAACCAGTCGCCATAGACTTTTTCAAAGCGCTGCATTTCCAGTATACCAAGCCAGACAATCCGAATATGAGTATGAGCTGGCGATTCTGCCTGAATGGTTTTTTCGACGAGATTGCGGAAGCCCGGATTGCGGAAGCGTTTGGGCCAGCAAGGTAAAACAGCGGTAGCCCGAAAAGAAAACGGATCCTCATTGTTGTCGCAATCATCGTCTTCACAGTACAAATAGAATTCAAAACTGAAATACAGCATGAGAGAGGCTATCTCCTGCTCAATGTCATCATCAAGGATAGCTGTATCTTTTGGAGACTTTTTGCTGAAGATGAAAGGACTTTGTGCCAGCACTGTATTGTGATCGCCATGGATAATAAAGCTGTAACGTGGATTTTTGTCGTCCTGATTTGAAACAATGTCGTAGTTGATGCGTTCGAAACCAAACTCCTGAAGGTCACGGATTCGCTGAGCTAACTCATCATACCGCCTGAACTTCAGCGGAACCGCACTGCCATCAATCGGATATTGTTGCCACAGCAATGAGACTTTGGAATCGTTTTTAATAAATTCGACTACCCAAGGCATATTGTCATAACAGAGTGCAGCAGGAATGCGATAAATATGCTTATGGTAGGCGGGAGGATGATCTCTGTCCTGATCAAGTTGCACATCACAGGCATCCAGACAAATCAGCGGGAAGGAGACTGCTATGGTTTGATCTGCTTCATCGGTAGCCAGATCGAATTTTGGTCTGAGCAGGATATGCTCAACAAGATGTAAGCCTTCGTTACTATCGATGCTTGCCATCACTGCCTGCAATTTTTTAAAGCTGGTGTCACGTGCCTGCAGCGTATCAAACACCGGACTGTTGGCCAGCAGAACGGCTGTATTCAGATCGCTGCCATCCCATAATTCAAACCAAAACGAACCGAGTACCGTTGCGTTTTTGCGATTGCCTCGCTTTAACTCCTCCTTCAACTGAAAATTCAATGGATTATCGGCAGCGGCCAACATAGCCATCATCAGTTTCTCGCTGCAACAGCCATCGATCACTTCAACACTGGTCAGTAATACCTGACTTTGCTCGTCGGGATCGTTTAATTTGATGACATTCAGGATCTGTCCGTTCAGATTCTTTTTTGGTGTGGCAATTTTTGTTTTTGGGTCGATTTCCATCACTGTCTCACATACCACAAGATCAGTGGCGAGAATGTACCGTGAGGCATTCGTAAACCCTAATAAACGACTGACCCGGCGTTCAGTGCCGGAAACATTGGCCGTATCCCAAACATCCGCCTGACTATAGTCATAACCCTTGCCTCTGCCACTGCTGATTGCGCTGTATTCGCCATCTTTTAACAGATTGATTTTGTCGCTGATCAAGCGATCGTCTACCCCGTCAGGTGTCAACCAGCGGCTAAGGGCCTGATATTCACTCATATCTTCACTGAAACGCGCCAGGAGATGATCAAGAAAAGTGTTTCGGCGTTGCTGAAACAATTCCGTCGGTTCGGCCAACTGCTGCAAGCTCTTTGCAAACGCTTGTTTAATCTGATCAAAATGATCCGCTCCAACATTATTAACATCAAGCAACAAGTTTTGCAAGCCATCGAGTTCAGTCAAAACACGGGTAAAATAGGTTTGTTGCATCGAGTTGTCGAAACTGAACAGCTCCTTGATGTGATTCAGTTGAACCAGATAGTCGGCAAGTATCTGTTCGAAAAACAGTAAATATCCTTTAAGTTGCAGTGCTTGAGCCTTACGGAGGGCATCGGCATTTGCGGGCAATCCGAAGCGCTGACTGACACCATAACACTTTGGCAGGGATTCGGTAACCGGAAAGTAATCCTCTAACTGCATGTATTCACCAGCCGGTACTGGAAAATCGGTAGCCTGACCTTCCAGCTTGTATTTGCGCTCCTGAGTTTTCAGGTCTTTGAACAATTTAAGCACCCGTTCCGGGCGACGGTCTTGAGGTCTGCCGATAAAATAGCTGATGAATTCCCGATTTTTACAGAACATCACCTGCGATAGCCCGGGTTGAATGCGGGCAATTTTTCTGGCGTTTTGTAGAGCATCTACCCATTGCTTGAAGTAGTCATCGCCAGAATCTGTTTTTCCAAAACCGTTAAATGGCAGGTGTAAATAAAGGATACCTTTTATGCCACTGATATCGGCTATGCGCCCGATAAGGTCTGATAGTCGGATATCTTTGAATAACTGGGTTTTATCGAGCTCGACATTGTCTATAAATCCATGCGTAAGCGGTGGACCATTGAATATATCATCGACCTGGTAACCCTTCGTCAGCATTTGATCGATAGTGTGAAACGGTATGGATGGCGTGAAATAACTATATATGGTAAAAAATATATTAGCCAGAACCAGATCTGGATCGGCATCTTCCTCCAGTTCGATCGATGCACCTATGCCAAAATCTTCATATTCAATCGCATTGACACTCAGAAAATCCTCACAGAGATTCCTGTTTGCCAAAAGGCGGGAAAGCACCTCCTGTCGGACAGTTTCACGGTGTTGCTCTTCGATAACATCCTCTTCGTACTCGACTAGCACATTGTACATACCCTCCAATTCCAAAATATTGGGGAGTATGTAAACAAATTTTTCTGCCAATGAAATGGCTTCCTCTATCAGGGTTAGCTTTGCTGTTAATTTTTTAATTTTCCGGTCAATTTCGGCAATTTTAGCAGTCAGGTAAAAACTGGGCTCTTTATCGTCCTGGGTCTGCAACTCTTTGCTAGTGCTTTCTAATTGAGCGATCTGGTTCTTAAACTCTTCACTTTTTGCGGTCAGAACTTTGACACTCTCTGCGTTCGCTTTCTTAGCTTGCTCCTCGGTCACATTGTTTACACTCAAGCGACCCGTGCAAATCCTTTCACTGACTTCACTACAGTTGCAATCCAGCACCGGATGAATTTCTATGGCGTTGTAATCAACCCATATCGGCACTTCGTAATCATGGCTGATTTCCAGCCAGGCATTGCGCACCCCTTTTACATCGATAATCAGCTTGCGGTAATCATCCATGGTCAACGGGCTGTTGTGGAGAATCTGCCGTGCCGTGTAGAAAATCTGCTGCCAGGTTTCTTCCGTCAAATTCTCTGGTGCGAGAATATCTTTGATATCGAAACCGGTGCGATACCCCAGATCGGTGATGGCGTAACAGAGAGCTTCCAAAATGGTGATTCCAGGATCGGAGTTGTTATAGTCCGTCCAGATGGCGCTGCTTAATCGCTCAATCGATTGAAAGCCCTGCTTGCGAAGTGCGTTGTAATCCTCTGCGGGAAGCAGCGGGTTAGCCTTGCTCAGTGTTATCGTATCTGCCATGATGTTTTATCTTCAATTTTCCGGCTCAGGCCAGAGGTTTTGGGTTTCTTCGCTGCTGACCGTGGGTTGGTTGTTGGGTGACTTATCGCACGGCGAAATTATCGGCGGCGCATCATAGGGTAGAATGATATGCTTCGGTGCAGAGACCAGAATCGAGTGCGATGAAGAGGGTTCGGCTATGACTTTGCCTTGAAAATGATGACCACTGGCAATGAGGTTCTCCAAATCGCAGCAACCGCTGATCTTGGAGAGAATATCACTCAAGGACGTTGGGGTTTCGCTATCGACAGCCTTTTGCGTTGTAATGGCTGGAGGGCAACACTTATCCAAACATACAAACATTAAAAAATCGGTGATAAAGTCCACATAGGGCCGCTTTTCAATGAAATTAATAATGGCCGAGGCATAGATTTTCTGTACAAAACTCACCTCGACATACTCATCAAATGCCCAGGGTGTAAGGTATTGTACCAGCTCATCATTGAGTTTTTTTAAATAATAACCGGTATCGCTACCACCCAGAAACTGTACTTTAAATGCTACCAGCACCTGTTCGTAGAGAGGGTTTTTAGCCCGAATCTTAACAAACGGTGAACTGAGCTGGCTAAGATAGCTCTGAATGTCAAGCAGCGTTCGACGACTGGTTTTCGGTTGCAAAGGATTAACCGCATTACGATTTTTCAGGTCAGCTATCGGTATGATCAACACATGCCCCGGCGCAATTTGCGGACCACAACAGGTTGACGGACTTCCTGCAGTTCGACAGAAGCAGTTCGGGTCGCTATGGGTAATACATTTAACTTTGAAAATACCGGGAAAGCGATCCAGTACCAGATGTTCGTAGTCCCAGGCAGTGACAGCCCTCGATTTGTGGCGCAATCGCTCGCTAACCCGAGTGTAGAATTCCTTGCCTATTTCCCGATGTTTGCCATCAAATGAGGCAAAAGGTTGCGCCACCTTAGCAACTTGAGGCAGAGTAACAGCCAGTTTGGCAACACTACCAGCGGGTAGCGCACTATCGAAATGACTTGACAAATTGCCGTTATCCTGAAACTGCGCTTCGACTGCCTGGGCAACTACGTTAATCAGCATCGGTATCCTTTCGCTGTTTTCGCTGACACTGGCAGCAAACCAGTACAAGCCATCGGTAATGACCGTGTTATTATTGGTAATGTCTGCCGGCACTTCAATATTGACAATGCCTGTGGCCTGAAAGCCGAAAGTACCGTCAGCGATAAGCTTTTCTTTTGGAAGAGGCTGCCAATTGTTTTTGCTCAAGTACGACCAGTGAATAGCAGGCGGATCGTTATCTTCATCTTGCGCACTACCCTCCGCAAACTGGAAGAGCAGGGAGAGTGAGTCAAGCGGCTGCAGCTTTTCCAGACCAATGAAAAGTATACCCTGCTCTTGTAAAGAACAGGAGTACTGATTGTTCGAGCCTTTCAGGGTTTGCCCGAGGCCGCTGGCTTCGTACATGAAAGCATTGATATCGCTTATGTGTTGTGTTGCAACGGGTACTGTGGATTGGTTGTCGGCTTTAGGCTGCGAACTTTGCTGAATTGCAGGCGTTTTTTGCAAAACAGAAGCTGGATTGAGATAACTGAATGACGACAGGAAACTTTTTCTGGCATTTACACGCAGTTTATTGTCGACCACTTGCAAACTGGATGAAAGTATAGATGTGTCCAATTTGTCAATGTCAAGTGCTAAAATTGTCTTTTCGATCTTGTTTAACTCATCTGTGTCAGTTGGTGCAAGAAGGATTTCGGTGACACCAAAGGGGTAAACGTGAAAAAACTGATCAATATCCGGATCGAGTTTTTCAAGGACAGAGTTATAACTGACTGAAATTTCCTTGATTTGCAGGAACGGCGCCAAAGCTTGACTGATTTGAAAATTGTCAGCATTATTGTTCTTTAATCCGTCGAGTATGACCCCGACTGATTGAAGCTCCAACTGGATAAAACCCTTTAGCGATTGAGTCTGATAGGTCTGTACATCGATTATTGGGGTACGTTCAAGAGGTTTGACCAAGAAATTAGAGGTAAGTCCTTCATTTGAAATACCGTTACTGCTAAGAATTAGCCAGCGACGGCTTGTCAGAACACTGGGGATAAACAAAATATTTTGCGTATTCTGTGTGAATTTTATATCGATAGCCAGTTTTTCCAATGGCTTGTTAAAAATTTCACTACCACCGATATAAAAAGATTTACCAATATTCGGATAAAGGGTAAAAGGGTCAAATGGCTTATTGGCATCCAATAGTCCATTGTCATTTTGCAAGACCAGCTTTTTTAAACCATCAAAATCCGGCATTTTCTGCACGTACTCCTCAGCAGCCCTTGCATATAGATGATAGATCGAGCCTACCCAAACGGAAATTGTTTGATTAATAAAATCAGTTTTATTTAATTGATCATAGTTTATATCAAGCGTTGGCCAAAGTAGGATTTGCAGCACAGGATAGCTGGTCTGATAGCTATAAGTACTGTGCAGATTTCCGTCAAATGGAATGATTGCGTCTGCGCTAATAGGCAAATAAATATATAATTTCCATTTTTCACTGCTGACATCTACAAAGTAACCACTCTTCGTCTGAGTCAAATAATCATCAAAAATAGTAGTATTTTCAACTGCCTTAATTACATCCAACTCCTTATTATCAGTCAATTTCGGAATATTTACCCAGCCTTTATCTCCAGTCAAACTGATTTCAAGGTCAATGGCACCATTCTGAGAAGAGGAAAATAATTGTTTAAACACATCAGATTCCCATACCAGCAGCCGGTTACCTCCCTGTAAAAGCAACTGTGGCGAAGCGAGAGCAAAACCGATCTTGCTCTGGTCTTTGCGGGAAAGTATTTCTCTGGCTTGAGCAATTGATTGACAAATATTCTTTGGAAGGAGTGTTGCGGGATCGCCTTTGCCAAAAGTCGGCCATTTTCCGCTGGGGTCGGTGAATGGCGCACCAAACCCATCCTGAGAATTGGCTACCGAGCGTGCATAAATGCCGGTAATGGTTTTGGTATCTTTGACTGACTTCTGAATGAATATGGTTTTCAGTTCCTTGACCTTCGCCTGATTGATTACCAGATCGGTTTCGGTGGTATAGATTTGCTCTTTACCAGAGGCATCCTTTCCGGCTTTCAGAGCAGTTGCCTGGGGAAGATCATAGGCGACAATGTCTTTTGCCAGTTCAAAAATCATATAGACGCGATCCGGGATGGCGGGTTTCGGTGACAACTGGAGAACATCCTGATAATAAAAATCAAGCATCCGCCCGCTGATCTGGTTCATCTGATCCTGCGCCAAGCGGAACAACTCCAGAAAGGTGATAAACAAGGCCATGTGCGGCTGATGTTTCGGATAGGCCTGCAGAGCAAATGTCAGATATCCGGGCGACTTAACCACTACCAAATCGGCCAGAAACGCATACATTACCTGAAAACAATCGTCCACATAGAGGGCGGCATAGCGGATTTTGTCATCCAGAGTAGCACCTTGATAGATTGTTGCATCTGCAGTTATCGCTGAGTCTATTCCCCAAATCGTGGTATTTTTGATGGCCGAGTAGTCCAGAGTCAAGGGATTGCTCAACTCAACCGACTGATAGGCTTCGCTGTATGCGATGATTTTTTGCACCTGATTGGCCAAAGATGATTTGATAGCCAATGCCAGATCGGCATAAAGCGGATTATCGGGGATGGCAATGGTATACCATGCATCTATTTCTGATGCCAGTGCAATAATCTGATCGAAAAGGGTTTTCAGCGCCTTGCCGCTCGGCTGTGTATCCAGATTGGTGCGGTTTTGCTCGTAATCGCGCTTCAACCTGATCAAATCGGTATTTGCTATCGATGCGGCAATCACCGCCATATCACGACGAAAAAATTCCTGCCAACTGATTCGTTCGGAAGGGATACCATCCTTGATACTGCTTTCCGGAATGTCGTAAAAATGGATGAGCGAGGCATAGTTTCTGGCAAACACCAGCAAATCTTCCATTCTGCGTCCATCAACTGGCACATAGCTCGGGTCAAGCGCTTTCAGGTAACGCTCAAATTGGCCGGAGCCATCACGTGGTATCTCTTCCTGGCAATTACAGTTCTTCATGTCGCAATATTGGTGGCTTCATTGATATAGAACGGAAATACAAAGTTGTAACGTGTATTTGTGGTGATGATCGTGTAGGCAATATCAAGCTGTAGTATGCCATTCGCCTGATCTGCTGTTGAAACAATATCTCCGATGATAATGCGCGGTTCATGAAAAGCCAGGGCTTCCTTGACAATTTTTTCGATCAGGGTCTGATCCTGGATATTCATGGTGCTGAAAACAAAAGGCTGCAAATTGGCGCCATAGGTTGGCAACATGACCCGCTCACCGTTGAGGGTAGAGAGGATAATGTGCATACTGCTTCTCACGGCGTCTTCTTCAACCAGCATTTCAATGCCATCCCATTCGCGACGAAATGTTGGGGGAAAACTCCAGCCAACTCCTAAAAACGATCGATCAATATTTGCCATAGCCTATAGGTATCTTATGTTACGTTTTGACTTTTTAGATTTTCAGCCACCTATGCTTACGGTAAAACAGCCGCTAATAATGCTGCCGCCATGCACTGTTGGATCACCTATTCTTGCAGCGGGCTGTCCGGCAATTTTAACGGTCATTGAACCCTGTAGAATGCTGTCCGGCGGACCCGCACATACGCAAACACTCCCCACTGTCGCTGCCGGCAATCCACCGATTTTCACAGTCACCACCCCAAGTAGTTGTATCGGCCCACCAATATGTGGAGTGCCAACCGGATTAAGCATCGGGCAAACATGATTGTCTCCTATACGAGCTGCAAATGGCATAATTCTTTGTTGCTTTAATTGATATTCACAAACGTCCCCTTAATGGTAACCTGGCCTGTGCTCGCTTCAATTGTAATTCCGTCTGGACCCATCGTGATGGTGTTTTGGTTGTCGTCGCTGATTATCAACTTCTGACTCTCATTAATCAGAATTGATTTTTTGCCGGTCGCAGTGGGGACAATCAAACTCATCTTTTTGTTGCTGTCATCAAATATCAGCTTCAGCCCTTCCTTGGTAACAAAACCGTATTGCTGTTGACCTGCTTGCTCGGGAAGCGGTGACTGGTGACTGCTTTTACTGTGTAAATAACCAAGAATGATCGGTTCGCGCGGATCATCACCCAGAAAACCAAGCACCACTTCATCCCCTGTTTGCGGACGAAAATATACGCCTCGATCAGCACCGGCATCCAAGGTGGCAACACGTGCCCAAAAGCCATCCTTACTTGATGTTATAGTTGGAACGGACACTTTTACACGATATTGCCCACCCTCTGCACTATCTTCGGTATCAAGTACTATACCTATCTGCAGACCGTTTACGCCTGGCAGCAAGCCAGACGCTGGTTTGTCCATCACTTTCTCTTTTTGAAAGAACCAGTCATCCTTCCAGCCGAATTGCACATCCGTCATCCAGTTACCATCAAAAACATGCAAAACCCCGGTTACGAAAACATTGCCGTTGAAGCGGTCACCAACGCCGTCAAGCTTGATCATCACACCAGGCTTTACTTTTGCATTGCCTTCAATACGGACTCTTCCAACAGCTTTGGAAAGCTTGTTTCGCAAGGCATAGGCATCAGCCCAATCCTGCAGCTGATTTGGGGTCAGGTGACCGGGATGGCTTAAATTCACTTGAACAGCCATGACACGGGCAAGTTTATCAGAGGCAAGATTACCAGCTTCTGCAAAAGTGGCCGTACCATCATCCGATTCTTCAAGCTGCTGCCGAGTATAATCCCAGGAATGAGTTTTAATTTGCTTCGCCTGACGACGAGCATCCATTTCCGCCTCAAATTCATAAATATGTTTTCCGTATGTGGCGGTCAACAGTGGCAAGCCCTCCGTCGACGGTTTTTGTACCACCAGTTTGCCATCATCAGTCAGCACCAGCATTCCATTGGCTTCAGCACGGGTACATATAAAATCCCAATCAGTCGCATCAAATTGAACTAACTGCTTATGTATGAGCGTCGTTTTCGATATATCCGGGTTGAAGTTGCCTGCAAGTTCCGAAATGACCTCACTATCGGTTTTATTATCGTAGTAAGCGCTTTTACGAGAACCCGTCAGTATGATGGCTTTATCCTTGGCCTCTATCACCAGCACTGATGGTTTGTGTCGCTTTGCTTTTAGCGAATGCTTAACCACAACACCCGTAAATACGCTATCAACATTGCCATGATAGCCAAGTTGAATTGTTATCTGGCTCCCGGGTGCAAAGGTATCTTTATTACTCAGTGGAAAATTCCGATCTGATGCAGAGCCATCACTCAATACAAGTTTTGCAGATGCAACCTTATTAAAGCTTTTATTGACGACAGCCTGCAAGAGAGCTATCTCATTATTTACAGGGGTGCCGTCAATCAGTACGGTCAGACTGACAACATCTGTCGCATCATCCGATCCAGGCGGCAAACTGATTAAACTCATGTTCGTAATAGAGTGGTATTCAGGTTTTTGAAATCGGCGGACAAACCAGTGTCGTACCGGGTTTTAAACGACGAAAATTTTTTAATTTGTTAACTTTGGCCACTTGCAGATAATAGTCCTGATTGTTATAGGTCTGATAGACCAGCAAGGGCAGGATGTCGCCGTCTTTCACCTGTAAACGGTGCGTGAGATCGGGTGATGAGAGCATACCCAGCACATCACTCAATCCCGGGATTATTCTTTCGATAAAACTTGCCTTTATTTTTGCCCGTATCGGCAGACCAAACATATCGAACATCGTGTAGGCCACGGTGGAAGATTGCAGAGTGCACGTGTTGATAAAGGTCCCGTACTGCACTAAAAGATAGGGCGAGCGATGAAGGTTGCCCTTCACAGTTGTCGTGACAGCTCGAAAAAGCGCAACTTGAGCTGTTACAGGTATTTTTACACCATTGGTATTGACCCCGGTGCCATCCAACATGAATTCGATGCTGAATTTGCGTGGATCAATCCTGATAAATTTTGGATCCGCGCTGTCTTTTCCCTCTGGAACTGTTTTGTCCCAAACCACATCCTCCTGAATATCAAAGCTTTCAGGATTAAACATTGCTATAAAGGGAACACCAAACGGAATTCCATCTTTAAACGTCGGTATGATCTTCAGGTTAAATGGCAGTTTAATCGCACTGTGAGTATCCATTTTATCGCTCTTTGCTCTCTTGTATAATTTCTAAAACCCGTTCAAGCATATTGTCTTCTGAACTCGCCGAACTCTCTTTACTGTGGTCACCCGACGCATCATGAGTTTTGCTATCGACCACAGCGCGAATGATGACTTCATTAATTTGTACTGGCATAGAGTGTTATAATTTCCGTTCAAAATACTGATAGGCAAGTTCGATCGTTTCCACAACTATCGAGTTATCGCTGGCTTTGAAGTCCGATACCGACCATTTTAAGGGATAAGCCTGTATCACATTCCAGATAGCTACAGGCTGATCGGCTTCATCCATCAAGGAGATATGGATATCAGCCGGTTTAAAGTCATAAACTACAACAGTGAAGTAGGTGCTCATTGCTGACTTGAACCAATCGAGTAAGGCGGTGCCTTTCAGTAAACCACGCTTTAAGACCAGATTCGGATATTTCACCCGTTTGGGAAGCTTGTAGGAAAACCGGTTTTCGCCTCCTTCACGCAACTCTTCAGTCTCAACCTCGAAACTGAGTCCACTCACTTCCTGAAAGCGCTGTTCAGTGTCGCTACCCATACCGGCGACACCGATAAACTCGACTTTAAAGTGAAAACTCACTGGTGGATAATAGGCTGGCATCGCTTAGGTCGTCGAGATAGAGATGCCTTCATGCACCAACTCAATCGATTCGATGGCAATCTCATTGCCGCTGGCCTTTAACCCAGGCCCTTCACATTTCACCGGCCAAGCCTCCAAAACATTCCAGGTCATGACATTATCCCCTGCATCATTTAACAAACTGATAGTTAAACCTCGGCGATCTAGTTCGGCTGGATTTTTTATATTTTTATTATTATTGAACCAGTCGAATAAATCATTGTTTTTTTCAACAATGCCGCGTTTCAATGTAATATTGTTAGCCTTTTTCAGGCCAGGCCGTTTCAAAGGAAGCGTGGTACCAGGCATTAAGCCGTCACGATATTCTATTGCTTGATGTTCCTGTGTTAATCCGGACACTTCCGAAAAGCCGATGTCCGAAGTTCCCCATGAAACTTTGTAATGAAATACTGGAATAGGATATGTAGCCATTAGCGTATAATCTTAGTTAAATATTGTAAGAGGTTGTTGTGAAAATCAGGATTGCTGTAGCAACTGTGAAAACTTCAGCACTATAAATTCAGCTGGACGGGCGACTGCCATACCTATCTCCACATTCATCCGACCTTCAAGAATATCCTGGGCATTCATGGTCGTTCCCAGACCAACGTGAACATAAAAGGCCTGTTCGGGTTTTACACCAGCCAGCGCACCATCTCGCCATTTCAAAAAGAGATAGTTTTCGATCATGGCCTGAATTTTTACCCATGTACCAATGGTATTCGGCTCAAACACCGCCCAATGACTTGACTTTTTAACCGATTCTTCAGCCATGTTAAAGAATCGACGCACACTGATGTAACGCCATTCATTATCGTTGCCATTGAGGGTACGCGCTCCCCAGACCAGAGTACCCCTGCCTGGAAAGCTGCGGATAGCGTTGATGGATTTACCTGCAGTTGAATCAATGTTCAGATTTTGCTGTTGAATATCGGATATCGCGACAGTAGGGCTGGAAACAAAATAAAGTGACTCATTGGCGGGTGCCTTCCATACGCCTTTGTTCTGATCGACTCTGGCATATAAACCGGCAATAGCGGGAGAAGGCGGTAAAGTGACGGTATTCTGCTGAAGTGCATAAATGATCTTGCCATAAAGCACCGAACCGCTATCGACACTCTGCTTAAGTACCTTGCCCTGTAAGATTAAGGTTAGATCTTTGGCATTTGTGTCTTTTGCGTCAACAGGTTGGAAAGAATAAACGTCTATGGTAATGTCTATGAGTTTATTCGTCGCACTATCCGTAAAATTCCGACCATAAGTGGTGCTCAGGTTTGGATAGTAGGCTGCTGCGTAGCGCAAAGACTCAGGATCACCAGCAGCTGCTGTTCTAATAAGGGTAACATCGTTATCAATATCGCCCATAGGGTAAGTTTGATCTTGTAACGTCGCTTTTTCCGGATCGATCAAGGCAAATCTGTCTTTTAATTTTGCCGCCTGATTGATCGACGCCTGAATGACGTCACTGTAACCACCTGAAACTGCTGCCTCGGGAATCGAAAGCAAAGTCACTTCATCTATATTTTCGATATAGCTCAATCCCGTGACCAACTTTTTCGAATCTATAATAGCTGCCTTATAGTCCCCCACAGAAACGATATAGCATGTAGCACCGCCATTATCGAAATAGTGTTGAATAGCATAAGCCAGATTGTAATTCGATGGTTTACCTTTAACCGGATTGATAGACACTACAAAGTTTGCATAGCCGTCATCCGTCACGCTTACGGTAATGCTATCGTCGGTTTCTGTTTGAGGGTTTCCATAGTAACGCTGGTATTCATTATAACTTGCTATTTTCGTCGGCAAATTTGTCAAATCCCCTTTGGATGGATGAAGGGCTTTTTCGGTATAGCCTATAAAGGCCGGAATCGCCGTTTCTACTTCGGCAATGGAGGGCGGAAATGTAGAGATTTCCTGTACATACACACCGGGAGTGGATAGTTTTAAGACAGCCATAAGTTTAGTTTTCGCTAAATGGTTATGAAAATATCAGAATAAATAACAGTCTGTGTTGAAGAATCAATCAACTCAGTTTTTGGATAGGGTAAGTCTGAACGAACAATAGTCTCTTTGACTGGATCACCAATATATTTCTTGAGTGTCAGACTCAGAGGATCATGCGTGATGCTGCTACTGGAGAGATACTTTTCCTGGAGCAATACATCGTTATTTGCAACAAACTCAATCTCAGTGTCGCTGGTTATAGAACGATTGAACGTAATCGCCATATCGTTGCTGGTAATATTAAGTTTATTGAGAAAGTTCGCTTTATCGCCTGCACTTAATGCCGCCATTTCTATAAACAAAGGACTGTTCGGATAGAGATGCATGGTATATCGCCAGCGTGTTTTTCTGTTCTGAAACAGGATTGAATAAGCTGGGCACTGGGCAGTTAGCGAATAATCCGGCTCAACGATTCGGTAATTTGCTATCAGTGTATCGGTGAGCATAAGCTCTACGACACCGAAGACAGCAAAACCAAGTTCGCCGGTGTAATAGAACTCATCGACTACCACTCCACTGATCAAAAGCTTGCATATACCTATCGGCAATTCGGACAGGTTGAATATCAGATCGGATTGTCCGGCTTGGTTGATGATGGAAGTTGAAGCGACTTTCCAGGCAGTCAGCTCATGCTGGACAAATGCCTGACCCACAGCGACTGCCGCACCATGGTGAAAACGGTAGATGGATGATGATCGTTTTTTGCTATCTTTTGCAGGCTTGACCCCTGTGGCAACCTGACTCAGATGCAGGTTAGTCCGCAGTGCCGAAGCATCGGATTGCTGGTTACTGAAATAGTAGAGAGAACCTCCACCACTGAACAAAGCCAGATCATCGAAATTGAGAACATTCGGGTTGTTGAGCCTGACCCAGAACGATAACTTATCGCCAGGTTGTGGAGAAAACCGAAGCAAATCATCGCCACCCGGATTGCTGCCAGATACCTGGGCTAACAGAATAGAATTCCCCTGTCTGTCATCACGCCGAAACAGTATATTAAGCCGATTCATCAGAATCTGGCATTCATCAGTGGGTAGCAATTCAAAATCAAGTATGGGCTCTGTCTGGTATTTTTTACAGATACCATTACTATAATATGGCTGCCTGATCACTATTGATGCCAATGGCTTGTATTTTGAGGATAGTGTATCCATGCGGTCTAAGAGCCTCCAACATAATTGAGTTCAGAGATAGACGCAATTTTGTCATTGCTTCTGGTCTCAAAGAATGTCAGCATCTTCATTCTATACACCGCGCTTGGTATATATTTGTGACCTATCATGGCCCAGAGAAAGTTTTGTTGCTCTAAGGTCATGTTGTGCAACATGAAAGAGAGCCTCTCTATCAATTGCCAGGGCTTTGTATCAGGTGCACTTACAGAAGCATTCAGTGCCGGATATTTATCTGCTGTAAATACTGGATTGGCCTGAAAAAAACTGATCACATCAGAGAGGTCGCGCAGTGCGGTTTGATAATCGCTGTTATGTGCGGCTAACAATATAAATACATCGAGCTCAACAGGAGGGTTCAGGCGGAAATAGTTTTTATCGTCTTTGGGGATATAATAGGGGCGTTTACCTTCTCGTCGTTCTTCTTCTATGCTCACCATCATTAAGGTAATATGAGTAGATGCGGTAATGTTTATGGTACCATTTGGAAGTATGATAGATTTTAAATCAACAACACTACCTGTGGTATAACTGGCATCCTGCTCCCGCATCACCATGAAGGACTCTAATTCCTTTTGTAGAAACTCTAAAGCAGTCCGTATCATACTCTTCTCCTGAAGATCAGGCATTTTTGTTTAAAAAAACCTACAGAGTCGACTTTTTAACCATCAAGCTTCAATGACTTATTCGTACACAGGAATGATTGCTTGACACAACGATCAGATGATGTATTGATGAATAAGCCTAACAAAACCTTCTAATAACAGATATTTCCTGGTATTCAGCAGACGATAGCTGCCTAGATGTAATAACCACTTCAGTAATGTTATGTATAAACTCACCTAGTGTAATGACAGGATGCTGCAGACAATACTGAAAAAATGTTCCTTGTAATGGGTCAATAGTCCCAGAAAACTTCTTAATCAGATACTATTATAACGTGAATTGGGGTGTAGGGGTACAGAACTTTGATGTTGAACAACAATTACATTATAACAATTGTTAACATAAATAAAAATAAATTTTCTGCGGATGTTTTTGCAGATCTCTTGGGTTTTTGGCAAACATGGTAAGCATTTATAGAGTCAAAATGTCCTCTAAAACTTCTGAAACTTATCAGATTATAACGACTTGTTGAGAAAATCGGTCAACGGTTTCAGGGATCTGAAAATCCTGGAAAGCGATGCAATAAATGCGGGATCGGTTACTTCTTCATCGCTGAGAAAACGTTGGGTATAGTAGTCTTTGCATTTGAGATAGTCTATGGCCGGGCTTGTACTGTCATAACCTTTTGGAGGCCTGACCAATTTGCCTGAAGCTTTGACGCTTTCAGGGAAACAGTGTAGAAGATTATTGTCGCTAATAATCGATTGCCACTCACTGAAAAAGCTGTCAATCTGGTGCCTTATCTGATCAAGAATAGCGGTTTCGGGCATATAGATGCCCCCTCCAACAAATGATGCTCCAGGTTCCACATGGAGATAATACCCTGCATAGGGGCTTTTCCTGCCTCCCTTGCTGATAAAGGCAAAAAAGTTTGTTTTATAGGGCGTTTTGTCTTTTGAAAAGCGTATGTCGCGGTTGATGCGCATGATACATGCTTTCGGATCAAGATGTGAGGTTGCAATATCCACATCAAATCCTGCTATTTCAACAAGCAGTTTTACAACGGTATCCAACACATCACCCTGCGCCTTCTGATACTCTTTTTTGTGCTCATCGAACCACGCCTTGGTATTGTTGGCTTTCAGGTCTGTGAGAAATTCGAGTGTCGTGGCGGTAATCATAAGTTGAAGAGTTAGGATGATAGGTCATATAGGACAAATACGACTTATAGGACTTATAACATTTTTTTGTGGTCGGACAGATTGGAACTGGAAGTTGAGGATTCATGATCCGAACCTTTTTTTTCTGAACTGGTCACCAGTTTGTGCAGAATGCCTATAACGAGAAGGGATGCAAGCAACAGACCATAATGCCATGTATTGGTAGCCTGTTCCAAACTCTGACCAGCAGTGACGGTACGGACAGGTTCAACGATCAGCTGCCGAAGAAGAGTTATCATGGCTACTTCAATGAACACGACAACATGAAACACCCCGGTCTGGACATAATTGATTTCTGCAGAAATCAGGCTTGACAGTGTCCACACAATAAAGAGAGTTCCCAATGCCTGCAGAAAACCATGAGCAAGATTATTTATTTCAAATGAATGAACAACAGCCATGATAAACTCCCACAACACCATGATGCTTGCCAAAACGAGCGCTATGGCAAGAAAAGCATGCAGGATATGATTAAACGCACGTAGCGTACTTAACAGGCGATCTTCGAAGGATGCTATCATCGACTGACAGGTTAATGATTACCCTTGAGCTGAAAAACAGTTACCGATATCAATGCTTTTTACAAGCTTATTTCCTTTATTGTAACAATTAACCTCTGTGTTTGCAAAAAAAGGAAGTTCATAAATAAAAAATCCGGATACTCATCTTTTTTATCTCTTTATCATCACTCCCTCGGAATTATTGGAGAGTCTCCTTGCTGAATGTACATTATTGCTTGCGATTAAGAGATATTTCACATTGAAGCATTTACTGTTCCACTGGACTTGCATGAATGAAAAAGAATTAGAACAGCTGCAAAAGGGTGATATTATTATCAACCTTACCTACCTGCCTGATGAAGTGGTCAGTGTCAGCAGCAGAATACATATTGTCGCCCAGCCATCAAAAGTATGGAAAACACTTGCCGATTACGATAACCTGAGCAGTTACCTGCCAAAGGTTTTATCAAGCAAAGTTGTTGAACGGAAGGGCAATGAGATCATTCTTGACCAGATCGGAAAAACCGGTATTTTTATCTTCGAGAAAATTGTTCATTTTCGTTTAAAAATCACGGAAGAGTACCCTGGAATAATCAGCTTCGAGCAGGTAGATGGAGATTTTGATATTTACCAGGGTACATGGGTGATTGAAACCAGTGATACCATACAAGGCACAGTTCTGTCGTATAATGCGGAAATCAGGCCGCATTTTTTTGCTCCCCCAATTCTTGTCAGTTTTGTGCAGCGACAGGATTTACCGGGAATACTCAAGGCACACAAACATAGAGCTGAAACGCTTTAATCTGAAAGATCAACAGCTTTTTTATAACATCATCAAGCGGTGAAAATTGCATCAATCGGACGTTTTTACCTGCAACCATTTATTATCGAAATACTATGATTACTTATAAGCCTGTGTGCGTTACCGGAGCTTCCGGGTTTATAGCCGCTCATATCGTCAGGCAACTCCTTGTACAAGGATACAGCGTGAGAGGTACAGTACGTAAAAGCCCGAAGAATTATCCTTTCCTTCTTGGACTTCCTGGTGCTTCCGAACGTTTAGAACTTGTTGAGGCCGATCTCCTGAGTAACGGTGCCTATGACCGGGCCATTGAAGGGTGTGACTATGTTATGCATACAGCAAGCCCTTATCAGATAAACGTTAAAAACCCGCAAACTGACCTTGTTGATCCGGCAGTTAACGGAACTGAAACTGTACTGGAAAGCTGCCTGAAATCAGATAATAAATAATCCTTGCAGCATAGCTATGAGGTATTAGAAAAAAACAACTGTTCTAAATGTAGCCTATTATACTCTGTTGCACTAAATTGATAAGATATTGAGGAGAGATAATAATCGACTACGCCACAACAGAACTACCGTGTATAAGTTCATTTTACATCTTTTTTTTACGAAGCAAAGCTTCGTGGAATACATACTATAGAGATTTAATGAATGGAAAAACCTATCATATTAATACTTACGTTGTGCCTTTTCTTCTCAATTCGAAAGCTATATTACATACTGTTGCATTTTGTTACTTATTTCAAATCACATTGATGAAACTTAAAAGAACCGTAAAATATGGCAAACCATGACTGAAAAATACTTTAAAAAGAACGACTTTTTTCTTTTTCAAAAACTTGTATTTGAATTGAAGGTCAATTGTTACGTCTTGCTTTCTCGGTTGTTCCATTGTGGGCTACATTATGCTGATTGGAGGCGTCGTAAGAACGAAAAATTGAGAAAGTCAATAGTAGATGTGACTTTCATATCGTGTTTTAGAGAAAATAACAAGGATGTTCTATATGCCGGGTATGGTGGAAAAAATAGGAAAAAGCTTCCCGATGTATCGAGATGGACAAGGATATACTATCGGCAGTTATCATGTATGCTTTTAGTAATAGGTTCAACAGCTAAGGAGGTACTCGGAGGACCACAAGGGAAAAAAAAGGCTCGAAATCAATTTTTATTAGCTGTCGAAGAAGCGATTGTGGATGGTGCAAAAGTTATACTACTCGCATCAGCCCTGAAACGTCAGTGGAGCTATACGTCTTTCATGAAAGACGTATACCCAGTCTATAAAGAAAAAGTTCTTTTTACAATAGGAGACAATTTCACGTCCATTGTCATGACCAAAGAGATTGAAAGAGTATTATCCCTTACAGGAATGACTAATCCACGTATTCTTATTATTGGCCCATCAGGTTTCCTCGGCAGTGAAGCAACTCGATACCTTATTTCAGCTGGATATGAAGTCGTGGGACTAGCTGCAAGTAATGAAAGAGTCAAATTGACATCGGATCAATTCGGTATTCCTATATTTACTGAATTCAAGGATGTCGGAGTAGTGGATTTGGTCATTGCAGCGAGCCATTTTGATTCAGTGAGATTATCGTCCAAAAATATCGAGATAATCCGATCACCAGGCAAGAAACTAGCAGCCTGTCGGACTTAAAACACACCATAACGTTTTGAAACATCATCATAAAGTATTATATTAGAATCGATTAGTCGTTATTTATTTATCTCCGGATTGTCAGTTTCTAATGTTCGATTTTGCCTTATGAGTATTGATTTTATCATCGCAGACCGTGATACCCCGTTTTTGTTCCCTCCATCAGTTCAGGAATGGT
>Ga0118677_10002039_pt1 | contig 41513 bp, 28 predicted proteins | sample AliMusrvi5mmetaG_FD_86154 | JGI IMG/M metagenome (GOLD analysis project Ga0118677, IMG submission 86154)
TTTTCACAGAGGGCCGGGGAGAGGTCATTTTCACAGAGGGCCGGGGAGAGGTCCTTTGCCGCAAGGAAAACTTCAAACTTCAAATTTCGTTGATCAATATTCGATATTCCATCCTCCCGCTTGCGGGAATATCAATTGCCACGACTTTTATGTCGTGGATGAGAATGGCTGTATAACCTTGGGCTGTTCAACCCCCGGCTAAAGCCGGAGGCAATTCATTTTCCCGCAGCCGGGGAGATTTCCTGTTTTACGCACTTTTAAAAAAGTGCCTTAAAACCCTTGGCGTCATTGTGTTGATTTAAGCCATCCCCTTCTCACCTGAGCAGGACCAGTTTCAGCAGCAGGAATGCATCGCTGGTTTTGATCCTGACAAGGTAGCAGCCCTGCGGCATGCCGGACAGGTCAAAACCGGCTTCTTCTCCTTTCACAGTTCTCCAGGGTATAACAGCATTCCCCGTGTAGTCAGAAACCTGCACCTCCGCCGGTGATGACTTTGTCCCGATCCCGGTAATCCTGAACTTTCCGGTAGTCGGGTTGGGATAAAGTTTGAAACCTCCCGAAGGGTGCCCCCCAACCGAAACAACCGACTGCGACTGGGTCACCGTGACAAGCCTGGGCGACAGCCCGGCAACACTCACCGAAAGGGTGGCGATCCTGGTAAAATACCAGGGATTCCCGGTATAGCCGGCCTGGATGGTACCGTTGCCGCTGCCCGCCGGGGTTACCGTACACCAGGCCGAATCGGCCGCCACGGTCCAGCTGGTGTTCGACGTCACGGCAAAATCGGTGGAACCTGCCATGGGTGATACGTTCCGGTTCAGGGGAGAAACGGAAAGGATGGGAAGCGCTGCATCCTGGGTCACCGTAACGGTAACCGGCGTGACGCCGCTGACGGTCAGGGTAATATGGGCGATCCGCTGGGCGACAACCAGGTTTTCCTGGTAGTCGGTCTGAAGGGAGCCGGTACCTGATCCTGATGAGGTTACGAAACACCAGCCGGCATCGCTCACCGCGGTCCATGCTGCGTTGGAGTATACGGTAAAATAGGTTGTTCCGGCCGGGGGAGGTACATTCTGGTTTGAAGGAGCCACGCCAAGCGAAGGCGCCGCCCCGGCCTGGGTGACCGTAACCGTCTGGGGAAGAACCCCGGCGGCCGGCGTTACAAGCAAGGATGCCACACGGTTGCTGATGCCAGGGTTGTCGGTATAAACGGCGCTGATGGTCCCGTTGCCCGTTCCCGATGCGTTTACGGTGCACCAGGAGGCATTGCTTGAAACGGTCCAGGTGGTGGTGGTATTGGCCGTTACATTAAAGGATGTCGAGCCGGCAACACAGGCAACATTCTGGTTGGGGGGATTTACCGCGAAGATGTTGTACAGGTCCGACTGCCATAGTCCGCGTCCATAGGTGGCCGCCTTGATCCTGTTGTTTGAAGGGGTTACCGGGTCATAAAAAATTTCAAGTTCACGTACGTCCACGGGAGGCAGCCCGGTGATGAAGGGCACCCAGTCGCTGAGGGAGGCATCTTTGTAAAACACGTTCGTTTTGTTACCGATGTACAATCCTTCGTTGCTGGTTTTATCGTAAACGATGCAGTTGATGTTGACCGATGGCAGGGTTCCCGAGATGCTGGTCCAGGTCACCCCCTTATCGGTCGATTTATAGACCTTCGTCCCCGCTGTCGCATAAACGATGGACGGGTCGGTCGGGTGGGCCTCGAGATCGGTCGGGGTGCTTCCGCCGGGCAGGGCGCAGATGGTCCATGACGGGCTGGCATCGTTGGCATTGTCGGTCCGTTTCAGGGAACCGCTTCTGACCACATAGAGGATATCGACGTTGGCGGGCGATTGCTCCAGCACGGTGCAGGTCCCCGATTCTCCCGCCGATATTTTGCTCCAGGCGACCGCGCCGGTGGAGGCGGCCTTCACGTTGGTGCTTCTCCACACATTCACAAAACCGCTGAACATGGTGGAAGGGATGGTTTCATGCAGGATAAAGGGGGTGACCCAGGCGCCGGTTTCGTTGATGCCGTTGACCCCGTTGCCCGCGATCTGGTTGTATCCTCCCCCGGTGGAACGGTAAATGACCCCGTTGTATATGGTCCCGTACCGGTAAGTGGTGTCGGTGTAATCGACCAGGCATTCCATGCCGTCGCCGCCGATCACCGTGGTAAAGGCCGACCCGGAACTTTTCGAGGTCCCGTTATCCTGGTATCCGTTCATGACAAGGGTCTGTTTCAGGGCGCTCTGCCCGATTTTGTATACCTGCGAAATGGAAAGTCCCGATGAAAGGTCGGTCCATGCAGCGCCCCCGTTGCCGGTTTTATAAATTCCGCCGTCGCATCCTGCAAAGAGGTTTCCATTGGCCGGGGACCACTCCAGGCAGTGAATGTCGGCATGTAGCGACGGGGCGCAGGAGGTTCCCCAACTGCTGCCGACCCAGTGTGCGGTGATGGTCCAGGTAACCCCCGCGTTTGTCGATTTAAAGATGTTCACCCCGCCGACATACATGGTGTTTGCGTCGTTCGGGTCGACTGCGATGCAGAGATCGTACCAGGCCTGGCTCCCGGTCCCGCTGCCGTTGCAGGCGTAATCCATCAGGTTCGGGGTGGTCGACTGGGTTGTGAAATTCAGCCCGCTGTCCGTCGAGCGCAGCAACCCGGCAAAAGGGCCGTTGGTCTGGCACAGGTAAACCCAGGTTGGCTGGGCCGGGCTCACGCCGATCACCAGCCTGGTGCCTGTGATAACACCGGAGGTGATCTGCGCCCAGCTGTCGCCGGAATTGACCGAACGGTAAAACTTGCCTCCTTCGGTGGCATATACGATGGTCGGGTTGGCCGGGTTGAACCGGATGTCCTTGTAATTGTTGCTGTTTGAAGACTTTTTGGTCCAGGTGGAACCGCCGTCGGCCGATTTATAGATCCCGCCGCTGGTCACGGCCAATATGATGCTTGGATCCGTGGGGTACCGGGCCATCATGCCCACGGCAACGTTCCCCATGCCGGTATTCGATGCGCTCCAGGTTGCGCCGCCATCAGTGCTTTTATAGACCCCCATCCCGGGAGAATCGCTCCCGTCGCGGTCGCCGGTGCCGATGAGGACCAGGCTGGCGTTCGTAGGGTGAAGCAGGATGGATGAAACGCCGAGGGTTGGCGTGCTGGTGGTCAGCAGGTTCCAGGTGGCGGCACCGTCGGTGGTGGTCCAGCACCCGCCCGAGGGAGAACCGATGTAGAGGATGTTCGGGTTGGTCGGGTGCAGGCAGATGGTGTTGATCCTTCCCATCCCGTTGGGCTGGCCCGTCGCGTTCCCGGGGGAGGCCACCGGGCCGACAAGGCTCCAGTTTCCGCCGGCCGACAATACATTGTCGTGGCTGGCCATGTATCGGATGTATGCATTCATCACCTGCCCGGGTGCGGGCAGTGTGCCGTCGGGCTGCACACAGTCCTGGTTGATGTATTCCCAGCGCTTGAAAACCTTCCATCCGTTGTGGCGGATGTTATCGCGTCCCCTCCAGTATTTTTCGAAAGCACTCCGGGTGTCGGCAAAACGGGCGCCTGGATCCTGCATCATCTGCGTCCAGTAAGGATAGTTGGCCGTATCCCCGGCCGCCGGATCCGGTAAAAACTGGGCATGAAGCCCTGTCAGCAGGAGGATGCAAAAAACAGGAGTGAGGAAAAATACCTTCATAAAAGCGATTTTTAAACGGCTGTTACCGATGCATAAAGATATGACAATCCTGATTTGGTCGGACCCATGCCGCAAATATAATGGACCATGTAACTTCTGACAGCCGTTTTCGGGGATGGTTGCTTCGTTCCTGCGCAACAGGACAAAAAAAAACCGGCAACCTTTTCACAACTGGAAAAGGTTGCCGGCAGGATCGGGCCGGGCTGGTTACCGGTCACATACGACAGTTCCGTCTTCCTTGATGATCACATGTTTCCGTGCGTCACCCCGGATCAGGAAGATAAAATATTCAACCGAATAGTTATCGGCGAGGACATATTTTTCCGACTTTTCGGTGAGGGTATACCCGGTGTAATGCGTGGCGATCGCCTCCTTGACGGCCGCGGGCAGGTCGCTGCTGACCACCCGTGAGCCCTGCATCAGGAACGTTCCGGCACTGTTGAAATAGAGTTTGACGGGAGCAATGCCCTGCTTAAACAAAACGACCTGTGTCACCAGCCCGTCGGAACAGATGGAATCGGTTTCGGCATGACGGATCGCGTACCCGGCGAAATTTGTCGAGATATAGGTTTTTACGGCAGTGGAAAGCGAATCGGAGGGTACGCCATGGTGGTGATGACCCTTCCCGTGGTGATGCTCTCCCGCATGCATGAAGGACATCTCATCAGCAATAAAACCACCGTTTTTGTCAAATTCGACAATCTCGTCGCTGGTCAGCGTTACAGCATATTTTACGTTCCTGTCACGGACCGTTGCTGCTTTGTAAATAGATTCGGCAGGGTAATTATTATCAACGTAACTGACCACCGATTTCGGGAGGTCGGAAACATTGATGGTTTGTTCATTACCCGAATCATGTTTCGAACATGAGATCAGGACAGTTACAAACAACAGCATCGGAAAAATCATTTTTTTCATTTCCTGGATTTTAAAAGATTTGATCTCAAACGCCGCTGAAAAAGGAAAAGTATCAGGTACCATAAAAAAACATTACCTTCATCCCCCTTTCCCGGGTAATTTATGAATTGGACTGACCTCTGCCTGGCTTTAAAAAAAACATACAAATACCTGTAATTAAATAATTTAAATGAAAATGCGCATCCCCAACATATATACCTGACCTTCAGTTGTTAAAAATTTGTTAATTCCGGCCATCCCTGCAATAATTCATCTTGCAATTTGTTTTACTTCGGCTTTGTTTAATGAACCATATGAATATACGATACCTTCTTTTCCTGCTGATTCCCTGTTTCTTTTTCAAGGTAGGTTACTCCCAGCAGGATACGCTTAAAATTTCCCTCAGGCAGGCCGATTCCCTGCTGGTTAACAGGAATCTCTCGCTTGTTGCGGCACGGTACCAGGTTGACGCGGCAAAGGCCCAGGCTGTCCAGGCTAAACTTTTTCAGAACCCCAGTTTTTCAGCCGAATTCAGCCTGTACAACCAGGACAGTCATACCTTCCTGGACATCAGCTACCCCGAGGGCAATAAATCATTCGCCCTTTCCCAGGTATTCCAGGTTGCAGGGCAGCGGATGACAGGCTACCGCCTGGCTGCCGAAGCGGCAAAAATGACGGAACTTGAATATTACGATCTTTCCAGATCGCTTAAATACCAGCTACACAGGAGCTTCTTTACGGTTTGTTACATGTCCAGGGCGGTCGCTGTCATCGACAACCAGCTGGGGCTCTTGTATGAAACCCTGAAGGGTTACAAGGGGCAATACCAGAAGGGCAACATTTCGATGAAGGATTATTCCAGGCTCGAGGCTTCTTACCTTGAACTGAGCAACGACAAAACCGGGATCATCGATGAGATCAACGAAAATGAAAAAAACCTCCGGGTCATCCTCGCCGACACCCGGTTCATCCTTCCCTGCCCCCTGAATACTGAACCGGCAAAATACAGGAACCCCGGGCTGAAACTGCCCGACCTGATCGCCCTGGCCATCGAAAACAGGCCCGATTATAAAATGAACGGGAGCATGATCAAACAGGGCGAACTCAACCTGTCGCTTCAGAAAAGGACGGCGGTGCCCGATCTCAATATTGGCCTCGACTACAGCCAGAACGGGAACTATATCAGGAACTACACCGGGCTGTCCATTGGCATGCCGCTGCCGGTGTTCAACCGCAACAAGGGAAATATCCGGATGGCCGCCTCCCAGTTGGAGGAGTACAAGGTGAACGGCGAGCAGGCGAAGATCGGGGTGGAGGCGGATGTGATGGCGGCGTATAACAAGATGCACGAACTTGATGCCGAATACGGAAGGATTGACACCTCCCTCGTGGTGCAGGTTACCGAATTAAGCAGTGGCATCCTGGAGAATTACCGGAGAAAGAACATTTCGCTGCTTGAGTTTACCGACCTTTTCGAGGCGTTTTCACAATCGGTCATCGATTTTTACCAGATCAGCACCAGCCGGATCAGCGCTTTTGAGGAACTGAACTATGTTACAGGGATTGAATTATTTAAATAACAGCATGACGATGAATTTCAAATTACGCCTTTTATTACCAGCCCTCCTGGGTTTCACGATTGCATGTACCGGCCGGCATAACCAGGATGTGGCGCAGGATCATCCTTTCAGTGTTACCGATACCATGATGAAACGGATTACCATAGACACCGTTAAAAAACAACAGGTCCGGGGAACGATCACCCTGAATGCCAAGATTTCGGCGGAGGAGGATAAATATGTCGAGATTTTCCCGATGGTGGGCGGAAATGTAACCTCGGTGAACGTTGAAAGCGGCGATTACGTGAAAAAAGGGGATGTGCTTGCCGTGATCCACAGCGGCGAGGTGGCCGACATGGAGCGACAGCTCACCGAAGCCCAGGGCGACGTTGCCCAGGCCACGAAGAATCTTGAAGTGCAGCAGGACCTTTACACTGCGAAACTCTCCTCCGAAAGAGACCTGCTCGGTGCCCAGAAGGAGTTGCAGAAGGTCCAGGCAAACCTCACGAAAACCGAGGAAATGTTCAAGATTTACAGCACCGGCCGCAAGTCGGATTACCTGGTCACGGCTCCCATCAGCGGGTTTGTGACCGATAAGAAGATCAGCCACGACATGCTGCTGCGCAGCGACAATGCACAGAATATATTCACCATCGCCCAGATCGACGAGGTGTGGGTGGTTGCCAATGTTTATGAAAGCGACATCTCGCGGATCTCGGAGGGAATGGATGCTGAAATCAGGACCCTCAGTTACCCCGACAAGTTGTTCAAAGGGAAGGTCGACAAGATCTTCAACATCCTCGACCCGCAGACAAAAACCCTGAGGATCAGGATCAGGCTGCCCAACCCCGGCTTTATCCTGAAGCCTGAAATGGTGGCTACCGTTACGCTCTATTACCTCGAAAACCAGTTCTATGCCGCCGTACCTTCCTCTTCGGTCATTTTCGACAGGAGCAAGAACTTTGTCATGGTGTTCCACGACCGCAGCCATGTTGAAACACGCGAGATCACCATCTACCGCTCGACCGACGACCATACCTACATTTCTGCCGGCCTGCTGGAGGGCGAACGGATCATTTCGAAAAACCAGCTCTACATCTATGACGAACTCAACGATTAACCCATGAACCGTTTCATACGCAATATTGTTGCATTTTCGCTCAAGAACAAATTCTTTACCTTTTTCTGGGTCGGCATCCTGGTGATCGCCGGGGTTATCAGTTTTGTGCGTACCCCCATCGAAGCCTTCCCAGATGTCACGAATACGCAGATCATCATCATCAGCCAGTGGCAGGGCCGGAGCGCCGAGGAGGTGGAGCGGTTTGTCTCCATCCCCATCGAGATTGCCATGAGTTCGGTCCAGAACAAGACCAGCGTGCGATCGATCAACATGTTCGGGCTATCGGTCGTCAAAATCATTTTCGAAGATCATGTAGAGGACTTTTTCGCCCGGCAGCAGGTCAACAACCAGCTCCGGGGAGTTGATTTCCCCGAAGGGGTGGTTCCCGATGTTCAGCCCCCCTATGGCCCCACCGGGGAAATTTTCAGGTATGTCCTGAACAGTAAGACACGCAACTCGCGCGACCTGCTTACCCTCCAGACCTGGGTGGTCGACCGGCAGCTCCGGTCGGTTTCCGGGGTGGCCGATATCAACACCTTCGGGGGGCGCGAAAAGATCTACGAGATCCAGATCAACCCGGTATTGCTGTCGAAGTACGAGATCACGCCGCTGGAGGTCTACCAGGCGGTGTCGAAAAGCAACATCAACGTGGGCGGAGACGTCATTGAAAAAAACGGCCAGGCATACGTGGTAAGGGGAATGGGGCTGCTCGACAAGATCGAGGACATTGAAAACATCATCGTCGATGATATCAACGGCGTGCCGATCCTGGTGAAAAATGTGGCCAACGTCGTTGAATCGGATCTCCCGCGCGTGGGCCAGGCCGGGTTCAATTCCAAAGACGACATCATCGAGGGAATTGTCGTCATGCGCAAGGGCGAAAATCCAAGCGAAGTGCTGAAGGGGATCAGGGCGAAGGTCGAACAGCTGAACAGGGAGATCCTGCCAAAGGATGTTCATATCGACACCTTCTACGACCGCGACGACCTGGTGGATTACTGCACCGACACCGTGATGCACAACCTCCTCGAGGGGATCATCTTTGTAACGGTGGTGGTTTTCCTCTTTATGGCCGACTGGCGTACCACCGTGATCGTTTCCATCATCATCCCCCTTTCGCTCCTGTTTGCCTTCCTTTGCCTGCGCCTGATGGGGATGAGTGCAAACCTGCTGTCGCTCGGTGCCGTCGACTTCGGGATCATCATCGACGGGGCCGTGGTGATGGTCGAAGGGCTGTTCGTGGCGCTCGACCATATGGCGAAGGATTTCGGGATGGCACGCTTCAACAAGCTGAGCAAGCTGGGGCTCATCAAACAAACGGCTTCCAAAACCGGCAAAGCCGTCTTCTTTTCAAAACTGATCATCATCACCGCGCTGATCCCCATCTTTTCGTTCGAGAAGGTGGAGGGCAAGATGTTTGCCCCGCTGGCCTATACCCTTGGCTTTGCCTTGCTGGGCGCCCTGATCCTGACCCTGACCCTTGTGCCGGTGATGAGTTCCGTGCTGCTTTCCAGGAATGTCAGGGAACGGAAGAATTATTTCACCGCCTTTGTCAATAAACATGTCGGGGCCTCGTTTCTCTGGACCTTCAGCCATAAGAAGATCAGTCTCTCGGTAGCCTTCATATTCCTGGTTTTCGCGTTATACAGCACCCGCTGGCTGGGCACCGAATTCCTCCCCCAGTTGAACGAGGGGGCGCTGTGGGTCGAGGCCAAGATGCCCATGAGCATGTCGCTCAGCGAGACCGTCAGCATGGCTGGCGTCATCCGCAAAAAGCTGCAGGAGTTCCCCGAGGTGAACGGGGTCCTTTCCCAGACCGGCCGGTCGAACGACGGGACCGATCCAAGCGGTTTTTATTATGTACAGATGCAGGTCAACCTGAAGCCGAAGAAGGACTGGAAGCGCAGGCTGACCTACGACCAGCTCGTCGAGGAGATGGATAAAAGCCTGAAGAACTTCCAGGGGATCAACTTCAACTATTCGCAGCCGATCATTGACAACGTACAGGAGGCTGTGGCGGGGATCAACGCCAACAACGTGGTTAAAATTTTCGGTCCCGACCTGAAGACCCTCGACAAATACTCAAACGAGGTGCTGAAACGCATCCAGAACATAGACGGCATCAAGGATGCCGGGGTCATCAGGAACATCGGCCAGCCGGAGATCCAGATCATGCTCGATGAGCCGCGGATGGCCCTCTACGGCGTTACGACCGCCGACGCCCAGGCGGTCATCGAAATGGCCATCGGCGGCAAGACGGCCAGCATCATGTACGACGGCGAACGCAAATTCGACATCCGGATACGCTTTCCTTATGAATACCGGAAATCGGAGGATGAGATCCGCCGGATTCTGGTGCCCACCGTCTCGGGATCGCGGATCGCACTGAGCAACATCGCCGACATCAAAACCATGACCGGGCCGGCCTTCATATACCGCGACAACAACATGCGGTTCATTGGCGTCAAGTTTACCGTGAGGGACCGCGACCTGGGAAGCACCATCGCCGATGCCCAGAAAAGCGTGAATGCAGCCATCAGGCTGCCGCAGGGCTATTCCTTCCAGTGGACCGGTGAATTCGAAAACCAGGTGCGTGCGACCAAACGGCTCAACCAGGTGGTGCCTGTGAGCATCATCATCATCTTCATCCTGCTCTTCATCGCCTTCGGAAATGCCCGCGACGCCGGACTGGTACTTGTCAACGTACCCTTTGCCCTGGTCGGCGGGATCCTTGCCCTGCACCTGACCGGGATGAATTTCGGGATATCGGCAGGGGTGGGCTTTATTGCACTCTTCGGCATCTGTGTTCAGAACGGCGTGATCCTGATCACCGAGTTCAATTCGAACATGATGCGCAAGATGACGCTGGCCGAATCGATCAAAAAGGGGGTTGAATCACGCATCCGCCCGGTGGTCATGACCGCGCTGATGGCCTCCATCGGGCTGCTGCCGGCGGCCACCTCTTCGGGGATCGGCTGCGAAAGCCAGAAACCGCTTGCCGTCGTGATCATCGGCGGACTTGTGACGGCAACCATCCTGATCCTGCTTATCTTCCCGATCATCTACTGGATCGTCAACCGCCACTCGCTTTCGGAAAAGCCCGTGGTGATTGAATAAGTGACGAGTGACAAGTGACGAGTGACGATTTAATGTATAGCCGGCCGGCTGCCGGCTTCTCTTGACATTTTGCCATTTGGCAGGTGATGTAATGGCAAAATTTCAAACTTCAGACGGGCAGGCTTGTCAACAACCTTAATTCTTAATACAACGCACCGAATAACCAAAATTTTCAGGATTCCCAAGTGTATTCGGTACTCCGTTACTGCCGGAGGTCATGGATTCGCATATGGCACCCTGAGCATAAGGGGTGGTAGTCCACCAATTGCCAGAAATGCCCATATACTCGAAGAAACCATCAATATTGGTGCAACCACCCGGAAGAGCTGTAAAACCGCTGCTATTATCCGAGATATTTGAACTTTCCCAATGTGTTGCACCTTTTTCTTTTAAATGCTTGGCCGCTATATCGCCACCACCTAAAAAGTTGATTAATATTATCCATTCGTCATTGCTTGGTACATGCCAGCCTTTGGGCGCAAGTATACCTGTATTGACTGCGTACCAGACGTAAAGAGCACCATAAGTGTCTTTATAGCTAATATCATTATTATACCAAAAATATGCAGAAGTTTTCAAAATGTGCCTGTCAGCAGGATTGGTAACATTGGGGATGGGGGTTCCATCGTTGAAGTGCGTGGTTTTCAGGTTTTCAACAAGCCATGTTTGCGTGCCTAAGACCACATAGTGGTATAGATTGCCATCCACATCGGTAATGGTGTTGGCGGCGGGTGTAGTGCTGCTGCTCTTTTTGCAGCTGCTTGTGGTGAGAAACAAAACACACAAAATAAACAACGGATAAATCCAGATTCTGTAATTGCTTTTCATTTTAATTTTGTTTGATTGTAAATAACTGGTTCATTGTCATTGGACGGATTAAATCATCTCCATGTGGTCAATCGGGCAGGCTTGTCAGCAACCTTAATTTTTGAGACAGCGAACTGAATAGCCACACTGATCAGGATTGTTTCTTCCGCCGTTTACACCGGTACTGCCGGGGCTCATCATGAGGGAAAAGGCATCATGACTGTCGGAATAGGTAGCACTCCACCACCATCCGTACACGCCTATATCACCGAAGTTACCGTCTAAATTACTGTTGCCGCCGGGCAGAGCCGTGAAACCGCTGCTATTGTCCGAGATATTGGTAGTGCCCCAATGTGCAGCTCCTTTTTCTTTTAAATGCGCACCGGCTGCATCTGCACCACCTGAATAGGTGATTAATATTAACCATTCATCATAGCTTGCCACATGCCACCCTTTAGGTGCAAGGATGCCTGTATTAACCGCCCACCAGTTGTAAAGAGCACCATAAGTGACTTTATTGGCAATATCATCATTATACCAAAAATATGCGCCGGTTTTCAACGTATCCCTGATTGCGGGATTGGTAACATTGGGGATGGGGGTGCCATCATTGTAGTGTGTGGTTTTCAGGTTTTCAACCAGCCATGTTTGCGAACCTATGACCACATAGTGGTATAGATTGCCATCCACATCGGTGATGGTGTTGGCGGCGGGAGTCGTGCTGCTGCTCTTTTTGCAGCTGCTTGTCGGGAGAAACAAAACACACAAAATAAACAACGGATAAATCCAGATTCTGTTTTTGTTTTTCATTTTAATTTAGATTAATTGTAAATACTTGGTTCTTTGGATGATCAGGCTTCTAAAGTTAATGAAAAGAAATGAAATGTCAAGGAATATTTATGTTATTTACGAAGATTTATTTGGCAGGAATCGGTGGCGGAAGCACCACGGGTTTGTTGATCAGGATCGGTTTGATCAAACTGCCGGGAAACTTGATCTTTGGATTGATTCAGAGCGTGTTTCTACATAGCTCTCCCCGGCCCTTGTGCTTATAAGCGCGGAACCGTTGTAGAAGTGAAGGGTGACAGGAAAATCATAAATCGTAAATCGTAAATCGTAATTTGTATTTGTCTTCCTAAAATATTAACAATCAATTAACGGTTGTATTATTAATTTATCTATCTTTGCACCCGATTCAGGTTTGAAGATACGGGGGGACAGAAAGTCCCCTCTTTTATTAATAAGTCATGATCACAGAGAAACAGGTCAGGAAACTGGTAGAGGCGCACTTTGAGGGAAGTGAATTTTTCCTTGTGGAGATGTCCATCAAACCGGGTAACCGTATCTCGATTTACGTTGACGGCGACCACCGGGTCGGTATCGAGGTATGCCGCGGCCTGAGCCACTTCATCGAGGAAAACCTCGACCGGGAGACGGAAGACTTTGAACTCACCGTCTCCTCTGCCGGGGCCGACCGTCCGTTGAAACTTCCCAGGCAATACAGGAAAAACATCGGCAACGAGCTGGAAATCATCACAACCGCCGGGACAAAGATCACCGGGAAGGTTTTGAACGCGGACGAAACGGCTGTTACTGTTGAACAGAAAGCCGGGAAGAAACCGGCAAAGTATCCGGAAACCACTCCCGTGACCCTGAAATTTGACGACATTAAATCAGCAAAAGAAGTAATTTCATTTAAAAAGTAGAATCATCAAACAATGGAACATCTGAATTTAGTCGAAACCTTTTCGGAATTCAAGGAATTCAAAAACATCGACAGGGAAACCATGATGCGCATCCTGGAAGATGTGTTCAAGCACATGCTGACGAAAAGGTTTGGGTCGGCCGATAATTTCGACATCATTGTGAACATCGACAAGGGAGACCTTGAAATTTTCCGTTCCCGGACCATCGTTGAAGACGGTGCGGTGGAAGATGAGAATACGCAGGTGCCATTATCGGAAGCCATCAAGATCGAACCCGACTTTGAAGTGGGTGAAGACTTTTCCGAGGAGATCAAACTGGAGAGCTTCGGCCGCCGAGAGATCCTTGCAATCCGCCAGAACCTGATCTCAAAGATTCAGGAATACGAAAAGAACAATGTTTACGCTAAATACCGCGAAAAAATCGGCGAGATCATTTCGGGAGAGGTATACCAGGTATGGAAAAAAGAGATCCTGGTGCTCGACGATGAAAATATTGAACTGATCCTGCCCAAATCGGAACAGATCCCGTCCGATTTCTACCGCAAGGGTGATACCATCCGCGCGGTCGTTTCAAAGGTGGAGATGAAGAACAACAACCCGGTCATCATTCTTTCAAGAACCTCCGAAGCTTTCCTTGAACGGTTGTTCGAATCGGAAGTTCCCGAAGTTTACGACGGGCTGATCAACATCAGGAAGATCGTAAGGGTTCCGGGCGAACGCGCCAAGATCGCGGTGGAATCGTACGACGACCGCATCGACCCCGTCGGGGCATGCGTCGGGATGAAGGGAAGCAGGATCCATGGAATCGTGCGCGAGCTGAAAAATGAAAATATCGATGTCATCAACTTTACCACCAACCCGTCGCTCTTCATACAGCGAGCGCTGAGCCCGGCCAAGGTTTCCTCCATCGTGATCATCGAGGAGGAAAAACGCGCCGACGTTTACATGAAGCCCGACCAGGTTTCCCTGGCCATCGGCAAAGGTGGTTTCAACATCAAACTGGCCGGGAAACTGACCGGCTACGAAATCGATGTCTATCGCGATACCGATGTCGACAATGAAGACGTCGACATCCAGGAATTTTCCGATGAAATCGATCAGTGGATCATCGATGAACTGAAATCCATTGGTTGTGATACGGCCAAAAGCGTCCTGGATCTTGCTGTCGACGAGTTGGTTAAACGGACCGACCTCGAAGAAGAGACCATCAACGAGGTTGTTCGTATTTTAAAGGCTGAATTTGAATAAAAAACCATAATTTTGCTCAATGAGTGAAGGCGTAACTAGTACCAGATTAAGCAAAGCTGCACGGGAATTCAACATTGGGATGAAGACCGTGGTGGATTTCCTTAATAAAAAGGGTTTCCCGATCGATATGGATCCCAATGCGAAACTGACACAGGATATGTATACCCTCCTGATGAAGGAATTCGCATCGGAGAAACATGTCAAGGAAGAGGCAAAAAAGATCGGGCTGCAGTTCACTGCGCATGAGACCATCACCATCGAGGATAAAAAGACGGCCTCCAAGGACCGGGAGAAGGAACTTGACGACCTGTTTATCAAGAATGTCTCCATCGATTTTGAAAAAAAGCAATACGATGTTGCCAGGAAACCCAAGGATGTTTTTGTAAAGCCACCGGTTAAAGAGCCTGCCCCCGTTGCCAAAAAGGAGGAAGTTCCCCCGGCACCGGCAGAGGCGCCCGCACCCCTTCAGCCCGAGGCTCCGGCTATGCCGGCGCAAGCGGCCGAGCCGCCCGTCGCGGCTGAACCTGCACCCGTTGCCGTCGTTCATGAGGCTCCGGTTACCGAACCCGTCATGGTCCACCCGCCTGTGCAGGAGGTCAAAGTTGCCGAACCCCCTGTTAACGAGTCAGTAACGCAGGTTGAAGAGATCCCTGCAGTTCCCGAACCGGAACCCGAAAAACAGACAACCGGCGATCTGAAGATTGTCGGGAAGATGGACCTGGCAATTTTCGATAAAAAAATGGTCAGGAAGGTCAAGGAAAAACCCGCACCGGCCGAAGCCCCCGTGGCACCACCCGAAACCAGGGAACCTGAAAAAATTGCTGAAGCCCCTGCCCCCGCTGCTGAAATTCATGAAGAGGCCGCACCTCCCGTGCAGGAAGTGGTTGTCGTTCCCGAAATAATCAAACCGGCAGAACCGGTGCAGGAATCCAATTTCCTCCCCACCGAACGGATCATCCTGGAAGGCCCGACGATCCTGGGCTCCATGCAGCTCCCCGAACCCAAGAAATTCGAAAAGAGAAAGCCGCAGCCCGTCGCCTCATCATCGGACGAAACACTGAAATCGAAGAAAAAGAAACGCCGCCGCATTAAACGCCAGGGCGAAGAGGGTACCCCCACCGGTAGCGTAACGGTTACGCCTGCCGATGCCCCGCGTGCCAGCGGTCATAAACTGACCCTGGCCAAAGATAAGAAATCACAGAAGGATGTTCAGAAATCAGAAGTTACGGTAGAGGACATCGAAAAGCAGATCAAGGAGACACTTGCAAGGTTAAGCCCCTCGGGGAAATCAAAGGCCTCCAAATACCGCAAGGCGAAGCGCGATGCGGTGAGCCAGCAGATGCACCAGGAACAGGAACGGATGGAGGAAGGCAAACGCGTGATCAAGGTCACCGAGTTCGTCACAGCCAACGAACTGGCTTCCATGCTCAGCGTGCCGGTCACCGATGTCATCTCCACCTGCATGGCCCTGGGCATGTTCGTGTCGATCAACCAGCGCCTCGACGCCGAAACGCTGACCCTCGTTGCCGAAGAGTTCGGCCACAAGGTCGAATTCGTCAGTGTCGAGGTACAGGAAGCCATCAAGCAAAATGAGCCCGACAAACCCGAGGACATGGCCGACCGGCCGCCGATCGTGACCGTCATGGGCCATGTTGACCACGGGAAAACCAAGTTGCTCGACTTTATCAGGAGTACCAACGTTGTTGCCGGCGAAGCCGGCGGCATCACCCAGCACATCGGCGCCTACGAAGTGATGCGCGAGGATGGAAAGAAGATCACCTTCCTCGACACGCCGGGTCACGAAGCCTTTACAGCCATGCGTGCCCGCGGTGCCAGCATCACCGACGTAGCCATCATCGTGATCGCTGCCGATGAAACCGTCATGCCGCAAACTCGCGAAGCCATCAACCATGCCCTTGCTGCCGGCGTACCCATCGTGTTTGCATTCAATAAAATGGATAAGGCCAACGCCAACCCGGAAAAGATTCGCGAAGAGCTTTCAAAAATGAATATCCTCGTCGAAGAATGGGGTGGCAAATACCAGACCCAGGAAATTTCGGCCAAGGTTGGTACCAATGTCGACCTGTTGCTCGAAAAGGTTCTGCTCGAGGCTGAAATGCTCAACCTGAAAGCAAACCCGACACGACTTGCCACCGGTACCGTCGTTGAATCATCGCTTGACAAAGGTCGTGGCTATGTGTCGAAACTTCTTGTTCAGAACGGCACGCTGCGTGTGGGCGATATCGTCCTTGCAGGCGCCACCTACGGAAAGGTCAAGGCGATGTACAACGAACGGAACATCCAGATCCGCGAGGCAGGCCCGTCACAACCCATGCTGATGCTCGGACTGAACGGCGCACCCCAGGCCGGCGACGGGTTCAATGTCATGGCCGATGAAAAGGAATCAAAAGCCATTGCGACAAAACGCCTTCAGTTGCAGCGCGAACAGGGTCTACGCACTCAGAAACACATCACCCTCGATGAAATCGGACGCAGGATCGCAATCGGCGACTTCAAGGAGCTGAACATCATTGTGAAGGGCGATGTTGACGGATCGGTCGAAGCTTTGTCCGACTCCCTCCTCAAGCTTTCGAACGAAGAGGTCATGGTCAATGTCATCCACAAATCGGTCGGTGCCATCACCGAATCGGACGTATTGCTCGCCTCTGCGTCCAATGCAGTCATCGTGGGGTTCCAGGTAAGGCCTTCGGTAAGCGCCCGCAAACTGGCCGAAGCCGAACAGATCGACATCCGCCTCTATTCCATCATCTACCAGGCCATCGAAGAGATCAAGGCTGCCATCGAGGGCATGTTGTCGCCCGAAATCGAAGAAAAGATCCTGTGCAATATCGAAGTACGCGATGTCTTCAGGATCACCAAGGTCGGCACGGTGGCCGGCTGCATGGTGCTCGACGGAAAGGTTACCCGCAATACGAAGATCCGCGTGATCCGTGACGGAATTGTGGTCTGGACCGGCAACCTGGGTTCGCTGAAACGTTTCAAGGACGACGTGAAAGAGGTGCTTACGGGTTACGAATGCGGACTGAACATCGAGAACTTCAACGACATCCAGGTTGGCGACATCGTTGAAGGCTACGAACAGATTGAAGTAAAGCGGAAATTGTAGGAATTAGCGTTCGAGGGTCTGCAAACGGTCGGGCCCGATGGACAGGATGTCGACCGGCAGTCCGACCTCTTTTTCGATAAAACTGATATAATCGGCCATGGCTTCTGGAATATCCGAAACCTTCTCGCACTTTTCAAGGCTTGAATCCCATCCCTTCATCTCCCGGTAGACCGGTTTTAGATTCTCATCGTTGAGTTCGAAGGGGAACGAATCCGTAATTTTATTTTTGCACTGGTACCTGGTGCAGATCCTGATGGACCGGAAGTCATTCAGCACATCCGATTTCATCATGACCAGGCTGTCGACCCCATTCAGCATGATGGAATAGCGCAATGCCGGGAGATCAAGCCACCCGCAGCGCCGCGGCCGGCCGGTGGTCGAGCCGAACTCATTTCCCCCAACCCTCATTTTTTCACCGTCGCTGTCATCCAGTTCGGTCGGAAACGGGCCGCTGCCAACACGGGTGCAATAGGCTTTGAAAACGCCGTAAACCTTGCCGATACGATGCGGGGAAACGCCCAGCCCGGAGCAGACGCCCGAAGTGATGGTGTTGGAGGAGGTAACAAACGGGTAGGATCCGAAATCGACATCGAGCATGGTGCCCTGCGCCCCTTCGGCCAAAACCGATTTCCCCTCGTCGAGGCTCTTGTTAAGGAAAATTTCGCTGTCGATGATCTTCAGCTCTTTCATCCTGTCAATCGCCTCGAACCACTTTGTTTCGTATACTTCGAAGGGCATCGTGTCGAGCAGGTGGACCGAATGATCGAAACCAAGATGACGGGTCACTTCAAGATGTTCCGCTTTGAGCCGGTCATAGGAGGCCCCGAATCCGGGGTCAAAGATATTCCCGACACGCAGCCCGCTCCGGCCATACTTATCGGTATAGGTGGGCCCGATCCCTTTGAGGGTCGATCCGATTTTCGAGTCGCCCTTTTCCGATTCCAGGGCTGCATCCAGCAGTCGGTGGGTTGGCAGGATGAGGTGGGCCCGTTTGGAAACCAGCAGGTTTTCTGAAGGTTCCATTCCCGACTCTCTGAGTTTGTCAATCTCCCTGAAGAGGATCAGCGGGTCGATGATGACACCGTTCCCGATCACGTTCTGGGTTTTACGGTGAAAGATCCCCGACGGGATCGTGTGAAGAACAAATTTCTTACCACCGAAAATGATGGTGTGACCGGCATTCGGTCCGCCCTGAAAACGGGCAATGATATCATAGCGGGGGGTAAAGACATCAACAATCTTTCCTTTACCTTCGTCCCCCCACTGCAATCCCAGGATTACATCAACCTTCATAAATAGTGTTTACTTCTTCGATTTCGACTGACCGTAAAAGGTAAGCGCGTAATGGTTTATTTTAACATTGAACATCTCTTCAACATGGGCCTTGACCTCTTCGATCCTCGGGTCGTAAAATTCGATGACCTCGCCGGAATCGTCAAAAATGAAATGGTCATGCTGCTTCAGCAATGCCGATTTTTCAAACTGGGCGTAGTTGGTTCCAAACTGGTGCTTGGTCACCAGGCCGCAATCGAGCAGCAATTCAATGGTGTTGTAAAGAGTCGCCCTGCTTACACGGTATTTGTGATTTTTCATCCTGATATAGAGGGTTTCAATATCAAAATGACCTTCGGTAGCAAAAATCTCTTTTAAAATTGTGTAGCGTTCAGGAGTTTTCCGATGTCCGTGTCGTTCGAGGTATTCGGTAAACATGCCCGACACGGTTTCAAACACATCTTCAGTGGGTTTCTTGATCATATCTGGAAATTTGGCATAAAGATAGACATTTATCAGTATTTAGAACAAATAAAAATAGAAATATTTTCATCAGTCGATCCTGTCAACATGGGTGATGCCCTCAATCAGGGTCAGATTATGAAGTGCTTCATTCAGATTTTCGACATTCTGAACGTACAATGTGATCGATCCCTGGGTGAGACCATTTTCAGCCTCGATATGGAACGACTTGATATTCAGATTAAGATCGTTCGAAATGATGCGTGTTATTTCATTGATGAGTCCCTTTTTGTCGATACCGGTCACTTTGATATCCGACAGGAAGGAAAAAGATTCGTTGTTGGTCCAGTTCACCTTGACCATGTGGTTGCCGTATACAGTCATCATCTCCTGGGCTTTGGCGCATTTTGTCCGGTGGATCTGGATGGGCAGGTAGTTGTCGCGGGTGAAGCCGATCACCTCATCGCCGGGAATCGGGTTGCAGCAGGGGGCCACCTCGTAGTTCAGCGGACCCGGGTTTTCAGGACTGAAATGTGCAGGGTGCTCCGCTGCTTCAGGAATTTTCGGAGCCTCGTCGGTCTCCGGTGATTTTCTCCCTTTGGGGGTGTTTTTTGAAACGAAATTAAGCCATCCGTTCCTGAAACTGGATGCGGCAAACGACTTCACATCCTTGATCCCGATGGTGTCCTGGGCCGCCGCGTAATAGAGGTCGGTCAGGCTGTTGAAGTTGCTCGCCGTGATGAACCGCTTGATATTCTCATTCGAGAATTCGATGCCCAGCTGCAAAAACCATTTTCCCAGTTTCTCCCGGCCCTGTTTTGCAAATTTCTTTTTTTCGTGCCTTACCGCGATCTTGATATTGGTTTTGGCCCTGGTCGTGACCACGTAGCCCAGCCACTCTTCCTTCGGGCTTTGCTTGGTGGAGGTGATTATCTCCACCTGCTGCCCGTTTTTCAGCGTGTGGTTGATGGCAGCCAGCTTCTTGTCAACCTTCGCGCCGATGCAGGTGTCGCCCAGTTCACTGTGAATGGCATAGGCAAAATCGAGCACGGATGAATTGGCCGGCAGGGTCCGCAATTCACCCTGGGGGGTAAATACTGAAATTTCGTCGAGGAAGAAATAGCCTTTGACATCATCGAGAAACGAAAGCGCATCGGCATCCGGGCTTTCGATCATCTCCTTGATGCGGTCGAGCCAGTTGTCGAGTTGCCGGTTCACATGCATGGCCTCCTTGTATTTCCAGTGGGCGGCGTAACCTTTCTCGGCAATTTCATCCATGCGCCGCGACCTGATCTGTATCTCGACCCACTCGCCGGTATGGCTCATCACGGTGGTGTGCAGCGCCTCATATCCGTTGGCTTTGGGAATGGAGATCCAGTCGCGCAGCCTTTCCATGTTGGGGCGGTACGAGTCGGTGATGGCCGCATACACCTTCCAGCAATCGGCCTTCTCGGTTTCGATGGGAGAATCGATGACGATCCTGATCGCGAAAATGTCGTAGATCTCCTCGAACGGCACCTCCTTTTTCTGCATCTTCAGCCGGATGGCCGCGATCGATTTTTCCCTTGCCTTGATGTCGAAGGTGATCCCTTTTTTTGTCAGGGCCTGCTTGATCGGGTAGATGAATTTGTTGACAAAACGGTTCCGGTCGGCCGCCGTTTCGCGGAGTTTCCTCGAGATGTTCGCGTAAACCTCGGGTTCGGTATATTTCAGCGCCAGGTCTTCCAGTTCACTCTTGATGGCATGCAACCCAAGGCGATGCGCCAGGGGTGCATACAGGATGATGGTTTCCGACGATATTTTCAATTGTTTTTCATGACCAAGGGCGTGCAGGGTCCGCATGTTGTGCAGGCGGTCGGCCAGTTTGATGAGGATCACCCTCACGTCGTCCGAAAGGGTCAGCAGGATCTTCTTGAAATTCTCGGCGTTGATGGAGGTGGTCTGCTGGTCGAATATTCCCTTGATCTTGGTCAGTCCGTCGATGATGGTTGCCACTTTGTCACCGAAAAGACCGCGGATGTCCTCGAGGGTGTATTCGGTATCCTCCACCACATCGTGCAGCAAGGCGCACACGATCGAGGTCGCCCCGAGCCCGATCTCGCCGACGGCAATCGTCGCAACGCTCAGGGGATGATAGATATAGGGTTCCCCGGTTTTGCGGCGCATGTCCTTATGTGCCTCCAGGGCCATCTTAAAGGCCTTCTTTACAATTTTTTTATCCTCGGGATTTTTCGGTTTCCAGACACGCAGAAGGTTACGGTAGCGCTTTATGATTTCCTGTTTCTCAATTTCCGGTTCCTGCTGGTACATCGTTGCTGGCTGGTTTCATTATGGGATGCAAATTTAATTTAAAATTCAGAATGGTTTGAAATAATGCGCCGATATCTCTCCCGGCGCGAGGAAAATTATTACTTTTGACGTTGCTTATCCCAAGCTCCTGTATGCTATGCCGAGACAATTGATTTTGCGCCTTGTTTTGCTGATCCTGTTGTCGTATGCAGTCACCCCGCTGCATGTTTTCGCCACCCACCAGCGTGCTGCGGAAATGTCATTCAAGCATCTCTACCTGAACACTTACGAGCTAACGCTCACCTCATATACCTTCACCCCCAGCCCGGCCAACATCTACCGCGACTACCTGACGGTGAACTGGGGCGACGGAACCTCCTCCGACGTACACCGTGACATTGAGACAAACCTGCCGGATGACATCACCTACAATGTTTACCACGGTCAGCATACCTTCAGCGGGCCGGCGCACTATGTCATCTCCTGCGAAGACCCGAACCGGAATGGCGGCATCATCAACATTCCCAATTCGATCAACACCCCGATGTACATCTATTGTGAACTCACCATCAGCCCCTTTATCTCGGGTTTTGATGATTCACCTATACTGCTCGTTCCCCCGGTCGACAACGGGTGTGTCGGACAGCCCTTTTACCACAACCCGGGAGCCTACGATCCCGACGGGGACAGTTTGTCATATAAACTGGTTCCTTGCCGGGGTGCGCAGGGACAAATCATCCCGGGATACACCTTCCCCCAGGCCTTGCACAAGATCTCGCTCGATTCGGTCACGGGTGATTTCCTGTGGGACAGCCCCGAACAGCAGGGTGAATTCAATATTGCCATCCTGATAGAGGAATGGCGGGGCGGCGTTAAGATCGGGAGCGTTTTGCGCGACATGCAGATCATCGTGGTGGCCTGCAACAACCGGCCCCCGCAAATCGACCCGGTGCAGGACACATGCATCGAAGCCGGGAAAAACCTTCGTTTTGTGGTCAAAGCCTCCGACCCCGACAGCAACAACGTGACCCTCTCGGGCACCGGCGGTCCCTTCATCCTGGCCGACAGTCCCGCAACCCTTGACCCTAATCCAGTTACCGGGCTTGGCCATACGCAGGCAGTGTTTCACTGGAATACCGTTTGCAACCATGTAAAAAAACATCATTACCAGGTTTTCTTCAAGGCAAAGGACGACGGGCAGCCGGTCAACCTTGCCTCATTGAAGTCGGTCAACATCCTGGTGGTGGGCCCGGCACCGACAAAACTCACAGCAGTCCCCCTGGGGAATACCATCACCCTGAACTGGGACAATTACACCTGTGCCAATGCCACCGGTTACGAAGTGTGGCGAAAGGCTGATTCTACCGGCTATGTGCACTCCTATTGCGAAACCGGGGTTCCCGCCTACCTCGGATACCGTAAAATATCGGTGTTCAGCGACATTACCCGGACCACCTATCTCGACGACAACCAGGGAAGCGGGCTGGTGCGCGGGCTCAAGTATTGTTACATGGTGGTGGCAACCTATCCCGATGCTGCCGAAAGTTACGCCTCCAACGAGGCATGCGCCACCCTGATAAAGGATGTTCCCGTAATCACCAACGTGAGTATAAAAACAACCAGTGAAACCAACGGGTCTGTTTACCTGGCCTGGTCGAAGCCTACCGAAATCGACCCGGTGCAGGCGCCCGGGCCGTACAAATACATCGTGGCGCGGTCAAGGTCGGACAACCCCGGGCTGTTTGTGCTGACCGACTCCCTGTCAAACCTGAACGACACCATCATAACCGACACACTCCTGAACACGAAGCTGTTCGGCTTTCATTACCGCATCGACCTCTACAACCTGACCCCCGGGAACCGATTCCTGATCGGATCGTCGCAGCAGGCGGCTTCGATGTACCTTTCAGCCGCTCCCACCGACCGGAAGGTGAGGCTTGCATGGACCAGCCAGACCCCGTGGACGAACCTGCGCTTTGCCGTATTCCGCAAGAATCCCGGCGCCAACACCTACGATTCGGTGGGAATGAGCCTCACCCCCGCTTACACCGACAAGGGACTTGTCAATGGGCTCACGTATTGTTACAAGATCCGGAGTACCGGGAAATATTCAGCGGGAGGCTTTGTAGATCCGATTATCAACCTTTCACAGGAAACCTGTACCGTTCCGGTCGATAACATCCCCCCCTGTCCTCCCAGGTTAACCGTTGCGACGAATTGCAAGGAGGGAACCAACGTGTTATCCTGGAGAAAACCGGTTGACACCTGCCAGAACGATGTGGCGAGGTACTACATATACTATACGCAAAACCAGGGCAAACCAAAACTGATCGATTCAATCACCGATGCCCATGATACCGTTTACACCCACAGGCCGCCCCAGACCATCGTAGGCTGTTACGGCGTGGTTGCGGTCGATTCGGTGGGCAACCGCAGCCAGATGAGCAATATTGTCTGCATCGACATCACCGCCGGCAGCGAATGCCTGTACAGGCTGCCGAACCTCTTTACGCCCAACGGGGATGGCAAAAACGATTTTTTCATACCCTTTCCATACTCCTCCGTGAGCGAGGTGAATATGAAGATTTTCGACCGCTGGGGAAAGGAGGTGTTCGAAACCCGCGACCCCGACATCAGGTGGGACGGGAGGGACAAGTCGACCCACCAGCCCTGCAGCGACGGCACCTATTTTTATATCTGCGACGTATTTGAAATCACACTTGCAGGGACCATCCAGCGTAACCTGCACGGGTCGGTAACGATATTGAGGTAGTTGGATTTACGATTTACGATTTCTGTGGTAGCTGACTGGCTGCCTATTGCCTATTGCCTGTTGCCTGATGCCATGTTTCCCGTTTTCCCCAGCCCTGTTCCTCCCCTTGATTGATAAAAGTTATTTTGTATCTTTGCTCCCGTGAAAAATCTCCGCAACTTTTGTATTATTGCCCATATCGATCACGGGAAATCGACGCTGGCCGACCGCTTGTTACAATGGACCAACACGGTCTCCGAACGCGATTCAAAGGAACAGGTTCTGGATGATATGGACCTTGAACGCGAACGCGGGATTACCATCAAGAGCCATGCCATCCAGATGAATTTTCCTCACAACGGCGAGGAATATGTCCTGAACCTTATTGATACCCCCGGGCATGTCGATTTTTCGTATGAAGTATCACGCGCCATCGCAGCATGCGAAGGGGCACTCCTGGTCGTCGATGCGACGCAGGGCATCCAGGCGCAGACGATCTCGAACCTTTACCTTGCCATTGATCACAACCTGACCATCATCCCGGTTCTGAATAAAATAGACATGGATGCCGCCATGATCGAAGAGGTGAAAGACCAGATCGTCGACCTGCTCGGTTGCGACCACGACGAAATCCTCGCGGTCAGTGCAAAAACCGGGCTCGGGATCGACGAGGTCCTCGACGCCATCATAGCCCGGATTCCATGTCCGAAAGGCGACCCCGAAGCTCCCCTGCAGGCGCTTATCTTCGATTCACTGTTCAACCCGTTCAGGGGCGTCATCGCCTATTACAGGATTTTCAACGGCTCGATCAAAAAGGGCGACCATGTGAAATTTGTCGCCACCGGCATGGATTACCGTGCCGACGAGGTGGGCATCCTGCGGCTGAAACAGGAGGTCCGCGACACAGTCTATGCAGGGGATGTCGGCTACATCATCTCGGGCATCAAAAACAGCAAAGAGGTCCAGGTGGGCGATACCATCACCCATGTCGACCGGCCCACAACCGAAATCATCGAGGGTTTCCTCGGGGTGAAACCGATGGTCTTCGCCGGCATCTATCCAACCGACGCCGATGATTATGAAGTATTGCGCGATTCGCTCGAAAAATTAAGGCTCAACGACGCCTCCCTCTCCTTCGAACCGGAAGCGTCCGCCGCACTGGGCTTCGGTTTCCGCTGTGGGTTCCTCGGGCTGCTGCACATGGAAATCGTACAGGAACGCCTCGATCGTGAATTCGACATGGATGTGATTACCACCGTGCCCAACGTCTCCTACAAGGTCTATACCACCAAGGGCGAGGTCATGGATGTTTACAATCCTTCAGGCCTGCCCGAACCCAATTACATCAACAAGATCGAGGAACCCACCATCACCGCGAACATCATTACCAAATCGGAGTACATCGGCGCCATCATGACCCTGTGTGTCGGCAAACGTGGGATGCTGAAAAACCAGGTTTACCTCACCACCGACCGCATCGAACTCACGGTCGAACTGCCGCTTGGCGAGATCGTCTTCGACTTCTACGACCGCCTGAAAAGCATTTCAAAAGGTTACGCATCGTTCGATTACCACCCGTCGGGCTGGCAGACCGCCGACCTGGTGAAACTCGACATCCTCCTCAACGGGGAGATCGTTGACGCCCTTTCGGCGCTCATCACCCGCAACAACGCCTATGATTTCGGCCGCCGGTTCTGTGAAAAACTCAAGGAATTCATACCGCGCCAGCAATACGACGTTGCCATCCAGGCAGCCATCGGCGCCAAGGTGATCGCGCGCGAAACCGTCAAGGCCCTCCGGAAGGATGTTACGGCCAAATGCTATGGCGGCGATATCACCCGGAAACGCAAATTGCTTGAAAAACAGAAAAAAGGAAAGAAGAGAATGCGCCAGATAGGAAACGTCGAGGTTCCGCAGAAGGCTTTCCTCGCCGTACTGAAACTCGATTCTTAATTTCTTCACGACTGTAACATTCTCCTTTCATTCTCGTCCTATCGTACAAATTGTCTAACTAAAATTGTAACGATTATGTATAAACTTGCAAAAACAGCAATCCTGTTTTCCGTCATATTTCTCTTTTCTTTTCGCGTAAGTGCGCAGGATTCAACCAAATGCCCGATGCACCACCACGGCTGGCCAATGGGCGACAGCGCCTCGATGAAGGACTTCTCTGCAGCCATGGGCAACTTCAGCATGGACGACTTTCCATACTGCATGCACAAGAAAAAATACAACGGTCACTGGGCCGGTGTCGAACTGGGCTTCAGCGGTTACCTGACCTCCGGGGGAGATATGAAGTTCAACCCGGCCTACCCGTTCATGAATCTGAACACGGCCCGTTCACTGACTGTAAATATCAACCCCTTTGAACTCAATGTCAACCTCCTTAAAAACCATATCGGCTTTACGACCGGCCTCGGGTTACAGTTCACAAACTATTATTTTACTGACAATTATGTCATGGTGAAGGATTCAGCGGCCATCACGGCCTACAAGGTCCAGGATGCCCATGGACAACCTGTCAGCATGAAGGTGAATAAAATGGTGGTGACCTACCTCAACCTGCCCCTGTTTTTCGAATACCAGACCAACCCGTACCGCCGCATGAACAGTTTTCACATCACGGTTGGCGTCGTTGCCGGTGTGCGCATCGGGACCTATACCAAGCAGTGGTACAACAGCAAAGAGGGCTCCTATTTCCTGGTTGATAATAAGGGGAACAAAGTGGCTTCGTATGATGTGGACCACTATACCGTTAACGACCGCGGGACCTATCACCTGAGCCCTTTCAAGGTGGATGCCGCTTTCCGCATCGGCTGGTCGCATCTCAACCTGTTCAGCACCTACTCGATCACCAGCATGTTCCAGAAAGACCAGGGACCGGCATTGTATCCCTTTACCGTTGGCCTTACCCTCCTGGGCTGGTAAACTTTGACGGGCAAAGTGCACTCATTCAAAGCCGGTGCTCTTTGCTCAATCAAAGAACCGCTCTTCGAAATTAACCAGGTATAACTTTTTTGTGGCCCGTGTAACCGCCGTGTAAAGCCAGCGGCTGAATTCGACGTTGATCATCTGGTCGTTCAGGTAGCCCTGGTCGATAAACACGGTATCCCACTGGCCTCCCTGGGTTTTGTGACAGGTGAGCGCATAGGCGAATTTCACCTGCAGGGCATTGAAGTAGGGGTTTGCCTTCACTTTTTCAAGCCGTTCACGCCGCGACGGGATCTCTTCATAGTCGGCCATCACTGCCTGGAAGAGCCTGTTGTTGTCGGCCTGGGGCAGGGCGGCCGATTCGGCCATCAGGGTGTTGAGGATGATCTTCACATCGAGGTCCTTTTCATCGGGATAATCGATGAACCTGATGGTGACGTCGGCAAACCTGAACCCGTACATCTCCTCGATATTCCGGATCCGCATCAGCTCCACGATATCGCCGTTGGCAACGAATCCCGCGGCAGATTCGACCGGGAGCCAGTAATAGTTGTTTTTGACCACCATCAGGTAATCGCCGGTCATGATCTCCTCATCCAGGAACAGGATCCGGTTGCGGATCTCCCGGTTGAAGATGTTGGCCCGCTTGTTCGACCTGCAGATGACCACGTTGTTCTCCTTCTGGTGCCCCGAATAGGCATGGTTCAGGGCCTCCTCAAGGTCCTGGCCGTTCAGGCGGATGATATCCCGGTAGTTTCCAATTGAAAACATCGGGAAGCCTGTTTTCTGCAATTGTATCTGACTCCTGACCTGCGTGGCGTTGACCAGTATCCCCGACTCCTTTGCCTGCCTGACCACCTCGGTGAGTTCAAAAGTGTCGATGGAAAGGTGATAGGATCGCTGCAGGAATTCATGGTCGAGGGCGGGACTGTGCGCCAGGCCAACGGGAGGCAGCTGCGCCGCGTCGCCGATGAAAAGCATACGGCAGTTTTCGCCGCTGTATACAAACCTGAAAAGATCATCGAGCAGGTTCCGGGAGGAAAATAAAGCTCCCTCGGCCGTCATGGTGTGCTGGATCATGGAGGCTTCATCCACGATGAACAGGGTGTGCTTGTGGTAATTTGTCTGGAGTTTCAGATCGATCAGCCCATCCTTGTTGGTGCGGGCAAGATAAATTTTGCGGTGGATGGTGTTGGCCTGCCGCTTCGTATAGCTTGTCAGTACTTTGGCTGCGCGACCCGTTGGCGCCAGCAATGCCGTTTTCTTGCCGATCTGCGGGAGCACATCCACCAGGGCCTTCACCACCGTGGTCTTCCCGGTACCGGCATACCCCCGCAGGATGAACAGGGCATTCGGCTGTTTCCACGACAGGGTCAGGAAAACGGCAAGTTCGCCGAGCAGTTTGTCCTGCCCGGGGGTGGGTTCATAGGGGAATTCTTTTTGCAGCAGGGAAATGACGCCGCCCAGATCCGTAACCATGGTTTATTCGAAACGCAGTGATTCGATCGGGTCGAGGTTGGCAGCCTTCCGCGCCGGGATGATCCCGCTGACGAGGGCAACTCCGAAACAAAGGAACACCCCAAGCAGGATCCACAGCCAGGGAACGATGAAGGCACTGCCGATGATGAGTGACATGACATTGCCCACCAGGATGCCAAGGATGATCCCGAGGATGCCGCCGAGCTGGCCGATCACAATCGACTCGACCAGGAACTGGTTGCGGATGACCCGCTTGGTGGCCCCGATGGCTTTGCGGATCCCGATTTCACGGGTGCGTTCGGTGACCGAAACGAGCATGATGTTCATCAGCCCGATCGCGGCACCGAGCAGGGTGATAAACCCGATGACCGTGGCTGACCAGGTAACTATTTTGATGTTTTCGATAAACATTTTGGCGATGTTGTCGCTTTTGGTGATCTCAAAAGTGTCGTCAATACCCACCGGCACTTTCCTGATATTCCTCAAGGCGGCGGTTGCCTCGCCCACTGCTGCGTCAACGAGCTCGGGTCGTTTTGCCATGACATTGATGTTGAACGACATGTTCGGCCGCGGAAAGTTCATCCGAACATTGCTGATCGGGATGAAACAGGCGCGGTCGCCGCTGAAACCCATGCTTGAACCCTTCGATTTCAGCACGCCGATCACCTTGAATTTACCGGGACCGATCGAGATGATCTGGCCGATGGGATTCTCCTTGTTCTTGAACAGGTCTTTGACGAGGGAGGCTCCCAGGATCGCGGAGCTGGAGGCATAATAGATTTCGTTGGTACTGAAATTCCGGCCAAATTCAACCTCGTCGCCTGAGGTGGCCAGGTAATTTTCATCGATGCCCATCACCCCAACGTTCGGATTGGTTTTGTTGGTCCCGAATTTCAGGGTCGCGATCCCCGTGGCCCGGTAGAAAATCGCGGTGGTTGCCGGGAAGTCAAACCTCGACTTGAACTCTACCGCCTGGTTGTAGTTGATGGGCTCATACCGCTTTTCCTGCTGGTCTCCTCCACCGATGTGAATGTTCATCGACCGGTTGCGGATGGTGAAGGTATTGGAACCCATCATCGCGAAGTTCTTGGTAAGCGAGTACTTGATCGAGTCGGTGGCAGTGAGGATCCCGACCAGGGCCATGATGCCGATCGCGATGATCAGGATCGTGAGGATTGTACGCAGCAGGTGGCTCCTGATGGAAGTCAGTGAAATGTTTATATTTTCAAGTACCAGGGTGTTTTTCATAAACTGTTCATTATGGCTTCCTGCCAAAGGCTAGGTCGCCTGCATCCCCGAGACCCGGGACGATATACGATTGCGCCGTCATCTCTTCATCAACCACGCCGGCCCAGATGGTGACATCCTGCTGCGGCAGGTTTTTCCTGATGTATTCGATTCCCTCAACACTGGCAACAGCGGCAGCGATGTGGGTGTGTTTCGGCTTGCCATGCCTGATGAGTTCGCGGTAAGCCAGCGCCATGGACGAACCGGAGGCAAGCATGGTGTCGCACAGGATGACGACCTTGTCCTCTATCTCGGTAACCGAGGCATATTCGATGCTGATGGTGAAGGAGCCATCCTTGTGGTGGCGGCGGAAAGCCGAGATGAAGGCATTGTCCGATTTATCAAAAAAATTCAGGAATCCCTTGTGAAAAGGGAGCCCCGCCCGGAGGATCGTAGCGAGTACCGGGTATTCAACGACCATGGGAACCGTGGCAATGCCCAGCTGGGTAACCACTTCGCGTGTTTCATAGGAAAGCGTTTTGCTGATTTCGTAGGCAAAAATGGAGCCCAGCCGTTCAAGGGTGTAACGAAAGCGCAAACTGTCCTTCTGAATTTCGGCATCCCGCAATTCTCCAATAAACTGGTTGAGGATGGAATTACCCGCTGATAGCACATTTACCATTTTCCCGTGATTTTAAGTTACATTCACAAAAATAGCGTTTTTTCCCTCTTGCCGTATCTTGCGGGCAAAATAAAGGAACCTGGCCGCCAGTTTCGGCAGCCTGTTCAACGAAACGGAAGGGTAACAAATCTCTCCCGCACCGAACCCTTTGTAAAACCTCCCCAGGTTCGGATCATTTCCTCCCTCAAAATCAAGAATACCATACTTCCCGGCATTTTCTGCCAGAAAATGATCGATCAAAAGGAACATGGCGCCATTTTCGCGTGCGTCGGCGGTGGAGGCCGCGAACAGAAAATAGACATGTGCTTCATCAAAGAGGAAAAAGGCCGCTGCATCGGGTTTCCCGTCCGGATTGCCTGCTCCCAGGATGCAACCCAGGTCGTGCTCCAGGCAATAACCGATCAGGTCCGCAATCACCAGGTAATGAGATTCGCGAAGCTTTCCCTCCTTTTTCCCGTAATTATCGCGGAACATCCCGGTAAGTTCAGCGGCGGTGGTGGTGCGGCAAATGGCCAGGTTCTGTTCCTTCGACCTGCGGACGTTCCTCCTGGTATTCTGGGAAAAACCGGCCGAAATCTCCGTGTATGGGCGCGAGATATCCATTTCATGATTAACCCGTTTTTCCGGGATCCAGGGGGCGGTCTCAAAGCTATTCAAACCATTCAGCTGAATTTCAGCAAACCGGAATTTTGAAGGAATGGCCCGGAGGAAATCCCCGAGCTGACTGCCGGTAACCGGGTGAACGGAGAACAGGCCAAGTTGCTGCGTGAAAAAGGGTTGGTACAAATAGCTGATTCCCCATTTGCGGTTGCCCGTAAGCGGGAACACCGCCGAATAATCCTCTTCGGCCAGGGCCTCCCACCCGGGACAAACCAGGTCGAGGTACCACGAAAAAGCATAAACGCGGCGGTTGAGCGAAAGACGGATGCATTCGTTCCATCGGTTTTTATCAATCGCCTGGTGAGTTAAATACTGAATCATACTTATTTCAGGTGGATGCCATTTTAACCATCTCTTCAAAAACCCTTCGCCAGCCCAGCCAGCGGCCGGCAGGAGCAAGACTTTCGTTGTGCCACAGGCTGACGAATTCGCCGTTGACCGATTTCACGGTACGGATGAATTTTGCCGTCAGTTCCAGGCTTTGATCGCAGGTTAGACGAAGGTAATCCTTCATCGTTACATCCATCAGCGTAATTGGGTGAACAACCAGCGGAGTGACCATGTCGCGGGCAACATCGAAAAAGGGGAAAGGGATGGCAATGCCGGCCCTGAATCCCGCGTGGGTGGCGTATCCCATGGAATAATCGGCGGTGATCCCGAGCTGGTTGAGCGCGCGATATGTTTTCGGCACCGACAGTTTCAGGAAATGCTGCCGGCTAATGACCACCTGCCGGCTCAGTAACCTGCCCAGCCCTTCGCACTCAGCATGTAGTTTCAGGTAATGCTTGTTGGATGACAGGGATGGGTGAACCCCGACACCCTGGTGGTGATCAAGCGACCGGACCAGGCGGTGAAAGGCTTTCGAATTGACCCTGACATTGTTGTCGTCGCCGCCGTAATCGGCAAAAAGAATAAAAAAAAGCGGTTGAAGGTCGTAGGGATCAAGCACCCTGCGGATATAATCAAAGGTATCGAAGGGATCGCCGGCCATGCCGGCAAGGACCCTGAAGCGCTGTGCAACCTCCCCTATTCTGCCGTTGAACAGCGACCTGGCGGCACCTCCCAGGGTCCTTTTCATCGTCCTTCCACGGTAACAGAAGGCATGGTCGACATCAACCGTGGGGAGATACCGGTATTTACGTTCGCGGCGCTGAATATCGGGGTAAACGCGCACCAGCATCCTGCCGATCATTTCCGCCCAGTGATGCACCACGGGCAGGTCCAGGAAATTTCCCTGCAGGGCGATGCTTTCCGTTGCAGGGAAACGGCCGTACTTGTCCTTTGTGAAGGGCAGGTACTCCTCGTAGCGGGTCACCATGTAAAAACCGGCGGCGAAGGGATCGAAGGGCAGTGCCGAACCGGGTGTGTTTGCCTGGAATATCACAGGAACACCATCGAACCGGGTGGCTGCCACCCCCTGAACCCGGATGGTGCATTCTGTAAGCAAGCCCGCAGGAAGAATCCGTGGAACACCGGTAAATTCTTCGTCAGAATAGGCCAGACCGGGTCCCTCATGGCGGCGGAATACGGCGGGGTCGGATGTCACCTTGAAATCGATACCCAGCAAATCACCAACCATCAGACCGGCAATATAGCGGAACCGGCTGGTCGCGTTTGAGGTATAGATAAGCAGCATGACAAACAGGGTTGGTAAGTGGTGCCAAATTACACAAAAAACAAAAACTTTCGTACTTTTGGTGATATTTAAGATTAGTCCCAGATAAGCATATGGAAAACTTCATCGTTTCGGCGAGGAAATATCGGCCGCAGACATTCGATACGGTTGTCGGCCAGAAGTCGATCACCAACACCCTTAAAAATGCCATAAAAAACAACCAGCTGGCCCAGGCTTTCCTGTTCTGCGGTCCGAGGGGTGTTGGCAAGACCACCTGTGCGCGCATCCTGGCGAAAACAATCAACTGCGAGAACCTCTCCGCCAATGTTGAAGCCTGCGACCATTGTCCCTCGTGTGTTTCCTTTAACGAAAACGCATCTTTCAACATTTATGAACTCGACGGCGCCTCGAACAATTCGGTCGATGACATCCGGACCCTGGTGGAACAGGTGCGGATCCCGCCCCAGATGGGACGGTACAAGGTGTATATCATCGATGAAGTTCACATGTTGTCGGCCTCCGCCTTCAATGCCTTTTTAAAGACGCTGGAAGAACCCCCCGCCTATGCCAAGTTCATCCTGGCCACCACCGAGAAGCACAAGATTCTGCCGACCATCCTTTCGAGGTGCCAGATCTTTGATTTCAAACGTATTACTGTAGATGACATTGCCGGGCACCTCCTGCATGTTGCCGGCAGGGAGCATATCACCGTTGAGGACAACGCGCTGCACATCATCGCCCAGAAGGCCGATGGCGCCATGCGCGACGCCCTCTCGATTTTTGATCAGCTTGTCAGCTTTACAGGCGACACGCTCACCTACAACACCGTTCTTGAGAACCTGAATGTACTTGATTATGAATACTTTTTCAAGATCACCGATCAGGTATTGCAGGGCGACATCCCGGGAACGCTGCTCACCATCAACGAGATCATCGACAAGGGCTTTGAGGGCCAGCACTTCCTGATCGGGTTCGGGGAACACCTGCGAAACCTGCTGGTTTGCAAGGATGCCTCGACGGCAAAACTGCTCGAGACCGCCCCCTCCATCCGCAACCATTACGTGGAGCAGGCCGCCCGCTGCCAGGTCGGATTCCTGCTGAAGGTCCTGGATATCAACAACCGCTGCGACCTCAGTTACAAGACCAGCAACAGCAAACGTCTCCACCTTGAATTGTCGGTCATGCAGATGTGCGCGCTGGTGCTGCAAAATGAAGGAACCCCTGCGGCCCAGCCATCCATTCCCCCGCCCCCAACGCGAACCCAGGCGCCGGCACCTGCAGCACCGTCACAGGCAGTTCCGGTGCAGGCCCCTGTTTCAACTGAAAAGTCTGCAGACCTTGAACCGGAACCGGTTACGCCCGGGCCTGTTACCGTCAACCCTGACATTTCAGTGCCTGATCCCGGGGAAACCCCGGTGAAAAAACCTGTTGAGGCCGTGAAGATGCGGGATATCAGGAACAGCTTTACCAGCACCACCTCGATTAAAAGCCCGGTTGCAAAACCATTGCCCGGGCCGGAACAATCGGAGGAAAACCAAGCCCTTTATGAAACCGCGGCACCCTTTTCCACCGACGACCTGATCCTCTGCTGGGACGAATTCGCCGAAACGCTGAAAGCGGATTCGCACCACCTCTATTCCACGCTGAAAAGCTCCCGCCCGGTGCTCAAAGCAGGCTGGACCATCGAATTCACCCTCAGCAACAAAGTGCTGGAGGAGGAACTCAACCTGAAGAAAACCGAAATGATGGAATTCCTGCGTTCACGGCTGAACAATTACAAGATCCAGGTGCAAACCAGGATTACCGAAAATATGGTAAATACCAAGCCATACACGGATAAGGAAAAATTCGAGCTGATGGCGGAAAAGAACCCGGAACTGCGTTATTTGAAGGATGAGCTGGATCTGGAGATAGAATATTGACGAGTGACGAGTGACGAGTGACAAGTGACGAGTGACGAGTGACAGGTGTCGAAAAGGGTGATGAAGGGGCGGCAGCGGGAAATTTTGCATGATTACATTGATTTGAAAATTATGACAGACGGGGCCGGGCAGGTTTACTGTGTCGGGGAGACAGTGCTTGACATCATTTTCAGGGCAGATCAGCCTGTTGCGGCAAAGCCCGGCGGGTCGATGCTCAATTCGGCTGTCTCGCTTGCCCGTGCAGGGGATGCCGTGAATTTCATCAGCATGCTGCCGGGGGATCGCGTGGGTCAGTTGATCCTGCGCTTCCTGGAGGAGAATCATGTTTCAACCCATTACCTGGCTACGCTACCCTCTGGTAAAACCATCCTGGCACTGGCGTTCCTCGATGAACACAGGGATGCGGAATATGTGTTTTACAAAGACACGGTTCCGGTCGGATTCGAATTCAGTATGCCCGAAATACATAAGGGTGACATCATTCTTTTCGGATCCTTCTTTTCACTGACCGGTGATGTGCGTCCGGCGCTGATCCCCTTTATCCGCAGTGCGAAGAGCAAGGGAGCTTTTATAATGTATGACCCGAATTTCCGCAAGCCACATCTTCCCGACCTGGAGCGGTTCCGTCCTGCGATCATTGAAAACATCGGGCTGGCCGACCTTGTAAGGGGCTCTGATGAAGATTTCAGGCTGATGTTTGGTACGGCAAACGCACAGGAAGCTTTTGAAGTGGTCAGCCGCAGCGGGTGCCCGCTGCTGGTCTATACAAAAAACAAGGATGGCGCTGAATTACTGACGCGAAGCGGACATTTCTGTGTCATCCCGGAACCGATCAACCCTGTAAGCACCATCGGCGCCGGGGATGCATTCAATGCCGGCATCATCCACGGCCTGCTTCGCCATCCTCCCGAACCGGCCGATTATGACTGGCCGCAGGTTCTGCAGGTGGCGCTCCGGTTTTCGGAGGAGGTTTGCATGAGCCTGGACAACTATATTTCAACCAGCTTTGGCAAGTCACTCAGGTTGTAACAAACGCCCAAACTAAAACTTCCCCATGGCCCGCGTCATATACGCCATCCTGTTGATGATCACCTCCTGGCATCTACCCTTGTTACCATCCTTTTTTTTCGTACCGAACCCTTCGGCTTAATCATTTATTGCCTTTATATTCTTAATTTTAGCGGTGTGTTTCATGTTTAAAAAATAGTCTATGAAAGCAACCAAGGCCTCCATCGATGCATTCCTGGCATCACGCAAGCTGGCAATCGCCGGAGTTTCAAGGGATCCGAAGAAATTCGGTTACCAGGTTTTCAAACAAATGCAGGAAAAGGGTTTCGAGGTTTACCCGGTAAACCCTGAAACGGACATGATCGACGGAAATCCCTGCTTCAGGAGCATCGGGTCGTTGCCCCTGAATGTACACAGTCTGCTGATCGTCACAGGAAAAAAACAAACCCGCGGCATCGTGGCTGAAGCCATCGCAAAGGGGATTGACAACATCTGGATCCAGCAGATGTCGGACACTCCGGAGGCCATTGAACTGGCAGGAAGCCGCCCGTTGAACCTGGTCACCGGCGAATGCATCCTGATGCATACCAACCCTGTGACAGGTTTTCATAAATTCCACAGAAATATCCGTCGGTTTTTCGGGCGGATGCCAAAATGACTGTTGGGTCAGCCACTCCCCTGCCCGTTGACACGGTGGGCCAGGTAATAATCGAGGGTCACGAATAAAAAGAGGAGCAGTCCGGCGGCACAGATGGCAGAACATACAAGGAAAGCGGCCGTCATTGAAAAATACTGTGAAATGGACCCTACGAGGATCATCCCGAGCCCCATCCCGATATCGACCGCAATGAACAGGGTTGAACTGGCCGCTCCCCTGCGCGCGGCAGGGACCATGTTGTTGGTCATCGTCTGGAAGGTCGGGAATACAACCCCGTTCCCAAAACCAAGGATGACCGCTGCTGAATAAAAACCGGCAGGGGTTTGCCAGAGCGCAAGCATCGGGAAACCGATGATGAGCATCCCCAGGCAGATCATGATGATCCGGCGCGGGCCGTTCCGGTCGACCGACCTCCCCGAGGTAAACCTGGAGCTGATGATGCCGAGTGCATAGATGAGGAAGAACCCTGACGGGTTCCTGATGCCGATCTCATGGCCATAGAGCGCTACGAAGGAGATCAGCCCGCCATAGGTGAGCATGATTATCAGCACGTTGAGCGACGGCAGGATGGTGCCCGATTCGAGCAGCCCTGCCCAGCTGAACTGCAGTCCCGGCCTGGGCATGTAATATTTAGGATACCTGATGGAAGCGGCGAGTCCAAGGCTGACAAGACTGATCAGGCAACCGCCAAGGAACATGGCTTGGTATCCGCCCTGGTGAAAGATGAAAGTACCAATCAGCGGTCCGAGGGCCATCCCCGCGGTGGTTGAAACCCCGAAATAGCCAAAACCCGCGCCTCGTTTGTTTCCCGGGATCACATCGCCGGCAATGGTGGAATTGGAGGTGGTGGTCAGACCCCAGGTGAGGCCATGGGCGAAGCGGATGAACACCATGATCAGCAGGGTTGAGGCAAACAGGTATGTGTTGAAGATCATGGCATAGATGAACAGGGCGGCCAGGAAGATGGATTTACGGCCGAATTTGTCAAGCCCGAAACCGCAGAATGGCCTGATGAGGATGGCGGCAATGACATAGGAGGCCAGCACCAGACCCACCACGCTGCCGGTGGCATGCAGCTCATTTGAGATATAAACGGGAATGGTGGATATGAGCGAGTAATAGGCGCAGCACATCAAAAAATTAGAGATGGTCAGCAGGGTGAAATCCCTGTTCCATACTTTTTCGTTCATCTTTTGGCGGGAGTCATGGTGAGACCTGGCAGCAAAGGGTTAAAAACACTGCAAAATTACGAATTTCCATTGATACGGCAGAATCTTCCTGTGAAGGCTTGGATGTAAGGAAAATTAAATTACCTTTGCACCCTCCAATCAGGGAGCATAGCTCAGCCGGTTCAGAGCATCTGCCTTACAAGCAGAGGGTCACAGGTTCGAATCCTGTTGCTCCCACCAGTAAAATCAAGGGTTTCAGAGAATAAAAATCTGAAACCCTTTTTTCATGTAACCCAAAATGTAACCTTAAAATTTATGGGAGCGGGACAAAAGTATGATCGGCAATATTCCCATTTTGATGCTTGTATCGATTTATTGACAATGCCAGTTGACCAATTTTCACCGTTTCACCCCCAGCAATCTCCAATTTTGGGTTCCCCCGACAGGATTGCCGATTTTTTTATTGAACCTTTTATCCTCGACCTTGAAGACGAAATTCTGGAAAGGATTACCCCCGAACAAAAGGCCGATCTTTTAAAACGTTACCTGTCCAGGTTGAGAAAGTCAAAAAATCATTTATCTGTTGAAGAAAATAAAACCACCAGGGGAGTAAATGAGCAAGGTACGGTAGCTAACGAAATTCCGTCGGTCCTCCTTCCTCAGGACGAATTGCTCATCATGGATATTCCTCAGAACGACAATGATGATCTTAAATTCAAACAGGGCTGCAACATCCTGTACCATCTTCTCCTTGATGAACTGCAAAAATGCTGCACTCTCTATGACATACCCTTTGCTGATATCTGCCTGAAGCTTGGATTCCCCCTGGACACCATTAATATACAGGTTCCTTCCCCGGATAAGGTGAATTTACCCAGTCAGGTGTTCGAAGTTCCGAAAGGTGCCATCGAAAAACTGAAACTGGCATTGCAGGAAAATGGTTTCCTGAATGTCCCAAAAGTCAGGGACCTGAATGAACAATCCAGGCAGGAACTTGTAAAACTTATTTGTTCCAATGACGTTCCCTATAAAATTGCAATGTTTGATCACCTCGGCTTCCCCGACTACTTTTTATCAGAGTATGGCTCCACAAGGACGGACATGTATAAAAAATTCTCTGAAATATTTTGTGCCGGAAACAGACCAGTCTCAGTAAGAGCCATCCAGGGGAACATGAACGATCTAAGGAAAACCACGACAAATCGTGACCCCAGGTATACTGCTTCCCAGCATAGAGAAGAGGTAAAAAAACACTACGAAACTTTAAAATAAGGAGTACTCGCGTCCAAATGCCGCGAAATGCCGCGTGTAAAATTGCCGGATAACTAATATTTATCCTTTATGGCAATTACATTTGAACAATTACCCCAAGCAGTTAGCCAGTTACAAGATAAACTGGATAACATCGAACGTTTACTTCTTTCCAGAAGTGAAGTCTCCCAACCTGATGCCGATAAACTTTTAACTATAAGGGAGGCTGCCGAGTTCCTGCATCTCACGGTCCCTACCATTTATAGTCTGGTTTCCCGGGCTGAAATCCCCGTTTGCAAACGAGGCAAGCGATTGTATTTTTCAAAATTAGAGGTTACCAGCTGGATTATGGCTGGCCGGAAGAAAACGGTTTCCGAGACCGACGAGAAGGTCGATACATATTTGTCCAGACCGGGGAGGAGGAATAGCCAATGTATATAATCGAAAACTATAAAGCCATCCTCCGGCATGCCGAAAAGATGAGTGACTGTATAAACACTGCCATGAAAATTCAAAACGTCGCAGTTACCAAAAAATCAACAGAGGATCTGGCATTCCTGCTCGATATGATCCAAAAGATGACCTTCCATCTCAGCAAACAGCTGGAAAAAGGAATTGCAATGGAAGAAGAGTTAAACAAAATGGAAGCATTTGCTAAGGAATTGTCTGGTGCAAAAATCTATGTTTCACCCTGGGGTTGCCTGATTGACAGCACCACCCTGCCGGTATAATCCTGCATCACGAAAAAAGCCCGCATGAACGGGCTTTTTTCTTATTCATTGAATTACAGTCTTATAATCTTTCAAGTGCAAATATATGAACAATGATCCAAATTTATTGATATCCAAGAATCAATCACATCGGAAACAAAAACCGGAGGAGTTCCCCGCAACTACTGCCGATTCAGAAATTGAAGCCGGCATGAAAGGGATTCTCGTAAGGGAAGCTGAAAAGTACATCCGCGTTACCACCGACTATTATCGTTTAAGCCACATTCTGAATGCACATAAACAAAGCACCCCTGTTCAGCAACTCTGGAAGAAAGGTGCAATCACGGGGGATTATGGAAAGGGGATTTTCAGGTACATCAAAAAATATGTGGCTTTTGTCAACATTCCCGACAATTCCGAATCATACCTGAAGGAGCACCACCACAATGGTGATGCCTATTTTAATTTGTATGAGCAGATGAAATATGTTCCGGCGCCGGGTGATGTGACCATTACCATGAAATTCCTTTCACGCATCTTCCAGGATAAAATTGAACTCATCATGGATTACCTGAAGATCCTTTACGAAAACCCTACACAGAACCTTCCGGTTATCTGCCTGGTCTCGAAAATACAGGAGACGGGCAAATCCACTTACATGCTGTGGCTTTGTTCCATTTTCGGGCGAAATGCCATCATCCTGGGCAACGAGGAATTCAGCACCAACTTCAATTCTCTATATGCCAGCAAGCTGATCGTTTGCATCGACGAATCTTTCATCGATAAGACCATCATCAAAGAGAAGATCAAGCGGCTCACAACCAGCGATTCTATCAACATGGAAGCCAAAGGAAGGGATAGCATACGGATGGATTTTTTTGGTAAGTTGGTTCTGTCAAGCAATACCGAGGATAATTTTATCAAAATGGACGACAATGACAACCGGTTTTTTGTTGTAAAGGTTCCGGAACTCACTCGCCAGGATTTCATCCCTGATCTTATGGACCGACTGGTGGAGGAAATCCCGGCATTCCTTTATCTGTTAAAAACCCGCCAGATGGTGTATCCCAGGAAAAGCCGGTTATGGTTTGACCCGAAGGTTTATGAAACAGATGCTTTAGCCCTGATCAAGGTCAATACCAGGAGCATTATTCAAAAGGAACTCCTCAGATGGTTTGGCGACATCTTTGCTTTTGATGAAGTGGGGGATCAAATCCATGTGACCCCGGTCCGGTTGGCTCAGGAACTTGAAAAAACATTAAAGCAGGTTACCGGGTTACCCAGCCAGATCAGCCATATCCTGAAAGAAGAATGGATGCTCCCACAGGCAAAAAACAGCAAGTTCGATTTCCCGTCGATGATCGATGAATATAGCGATTCAGAACGGATGATGGTCTCCAGAATTTCTTTCACAAAAAACACCGGTACCTATTATACGATCACCCGTGAATTCATTGATTCAAAAAATTAGTTTCTCCAAAATCTCTTTACTTTTTTACAAATAAGCTAAAACATAGATGTATCTAGGTAAATCAGAGGTAAATCAAAAGTAAAAGGAAGGTAAATTTACCGATTTACCACTGCTTTACCACACAATAAATTAATAATCAGCATATTAACACAATTGTAAAAAAGTAAATCAAATATCCTGAAATTATTTTTTTATTAAACCATTTCCTGACATTCCTCGACAAGGCAAATTATCATCTAATATTCAATAACTTATGGAAAATCTAGGTTCAGAGAAAACACTAGAAAGGATCACACAATATTATATGACTGACAATACAAAATTATCTCGTCATGATAACCATATCCGTGTTCGATGGGAAACGGCCTATTCCATGCTGATCCACCAGAATGGGGTTGAACTGGATGTCGTTAGGATGCTTATGAAATTTTACAGTATTTCTAAGATGCAGGCTTACCGGGATGTGTACAATTGCACCCGGTGTTTCGGTCCCATCGGTGGCATGGACCGTCATTTTATTCGCCACATGGTAACGCAATGGGCCATTGAATCTCTAAAACAAGCAGAACAATTGAATGATTTCTACGCCATAGACCGATTTCTTAACATAATTATCAAGGCCAACAACCTTGACAAAGAGGATATTGATATCCCTGATGCCTCGAAGATCCAGCCCCCCGTTCAACTT